>Ga0209488_10000295_pt1 | contig 40626 bp, 36 predicted proteins | sample Rivendell_Oct201_8_FD_188349 | JGI IMG/M metagenome (GOLD analysis project Ga0209488, IMG submission 188349) | Vadose zone soil microbial communities from the Eel River Critical Zone Observatory, Northern California, USA -... | ecosystem: Environmental > Terrestrial > Soil > Vadose zone >...
GCGACGCCGACGCCCGCGCCCATGATGACGCCGAGTACGATCGACATCGGGGACACGCTGGCGGGGAGTGGAGAGATCTTGTCGATCAGCATGGTGAGCCCGATCCCGGCGATAATGCCGAACCCAGCGCCCACCGTTGCGATCGCGGTCGACTCCGCCAGGAACTGACGCAGCACGTCGCGGCGGCGCGCGCCGAGCGACTTCCGCAGCCCGATCTCGCGCGTGCGTTCCGCGACCGCCATCAACATGATGTTCATGATCACGATGCCCCCGATGACGAGGGATATCACCACGACGCCCGGAAGCAGCACGACGAGAATGCGGCTGATCCCGGCCCAGAATTGCTGCACACCTTCGGATGTCTCGAGCACGAAGTTGTTGTCTTGCCTGGGTCGCAGGTGCCGCCGGCCGCGCATGATCCCTTCCGCCTGCGAGATCGCTTCGCGCATCTCGAGATCGGAGTGGGCTTTCACGAGAAAGGCATCGAGGATGCCGGGCGGATTCACCAGGTTTTGTGCCGGCGACAGGGCAGGCACGACCACGAAGCGATCGAGCGGGAACCCGAGAATACTGCCCTGCTTCGTGACGACACCGATGACGCGGTACGGGACGCCGCCAATCCGGACACTCTTTCCGAGCGGTGCACGCTCGGCGAACAGCCGTTGCGCCACCGCATCGCCGAGCACGACCACCGGCGCGCCGGAGCGGTTTTCTTCGCCGGTAAACGGCCGGCCGATCGCAAACCCCAGATTCTTGATCTCGAAGTACCGCTCGCTCGCCGTGGTCAGCTCGATGTCCCGCGCTTCCTTATTACGGTAGGACACGGTGACCCTATCGCTCGACTGCCAGGCGGTGATCACCGGGACGGTAAGGCCCGTACTCACCGCTTCTGCATCGCTGAACCGGATGCGCGGACGCCGGGCCCACGCGCGCCAGACGGAGTCGGGCACGTTGGGCGTGAACATCGGCCGACGCCGCAGCTGGAACGTGTTCACGCCGTACAGCGTCTGCGCGAATTTCTCCGTCATGTAGCGGTTCACGCCGTTGACGATGGACCACGCGCCGATCAAGGACGCGACGCCGATGAAGACGCCCAGCAGCGAGAAGCCGCTTTTCAGCTTTTGCGCACGGATCGTTTGAAGGGCGAGACGGAACGCCTCGAAAAACGGCATGTCAGGCCGCCCGGGCCTGGTCCGTCGCCACCACGCCGTCGCGCAGGGTGATCACGCGTGCGGCATGCGCGGCGATGTCCTGCTCATGCGTCACCATCACCACCGTCTGACCCTGGTGGTGGAGCTCCCGGAACACGCCCATGATCTCACTGCTGGTGGTAGAGTCGAGGTTTCCTGTGGGCTCGTCGGCGAGCAGAATGCTGGGCTCGTTCACCAGCGCGCGCGCAATCGCCACACGCTGGCGCTGGCCGCCTGACAGCTCGTTGGGCTTGTGGTCCATGCGGTTGCCGAGGCCAACGCGCTCGAGCGCGTTGGCGGCGCGCTCCCGGCGCTGGCGCCCCGACATGCCGGCGTAGATCAGCGGCAGCTCGACGTTGTGCAGCGCGTCGGCGCGCGGCAGCAGGTTGAACGTCTGGAAGACGAATCCGATTTCCTTGTTGCGGATCCGAGCCAGCTCATCGTCGACCTGATCACTGACCTTCTGACCGTTGAGCCAGTACTCGCCGCTCGTCGGTGTATCGAGACACCCGATGAGATTCATGAGCGTCGATTTCCCAGACCCCGACGGACCCATGACGGCGACGTATTCGTTTCGCTGGATCTGCACGCTGACGCCGCGCAGCGCCCGCACGAGCTCGGAGCCCATGTCGTACTCGCGGGTCAGCTTGTGCGCCAGGATGATGACGTCGGGAAGCGGCGTGTCACCCGTGCGAAAGAGCTGGGCGGTGCTCACGAGCGGCGCCGGCTCGTCGTGTCGCCGGATTCGCGGCTCGGACGCACGCGCGCACCTTCCTTGAGATCGCGGATCGCCTGATACGGACCCGCGACGATCGTGTCGCCGGGATGCACGCCTTCGACGACTTCGAAGTGCTCCTCGCCGGCAATGCCGACCTTCACGGGATGGAACGTCGCCACACCATTGTGGATGAGGAACACGCCTTCCGTTTCCTTCTTATTGGCCCCGCCCTTGCGACTCGTGTCAGCCGGTGTCGCGGCCTGAGCGGTGCCGCGGGCCGGACGCTGCTCCGTCGACACGGGCGTGTTCTCACGGACCGTCAGCGCGATGATGGGAATCGCGAGCGCCTGTTTCCGCGTGTCCGTGACGATCCGCGCGGTGGCCGAGAGATCGGGGCGCACTTCGGATGGCGGATTGGCGAGTGTGATCTCGACTTCGTAATCCACGGCGCGGTCGCTCTGCCCGGCCGCGGCGGACGCCGCGGTCAGGATCGCGCTGTTCGAGACCTTGGTGACGCGGCCCACGAACGTGGTGTCGGGGAAGGCGTCGATCGTGACCTCGACCGAATCGCCGAGATGCAGCCGCACGACGTCCGTCTCGTCGACCTGCACCTTGGTCTGAATGACCGAGAGATCCGAGATCGTGAGCAACAAGCCGGTCTCGCGCGAGAACGTTCCCGGGACCGCGACTTCGCCCTCCTCGACGGCGAGCCGCGTGATGCGCCCCGCCATCGGGGCGACCAGATGGGTCTTCGCGAGCTGGTCGCGCGCCTCCTGGAGTCCGGCGCGCGACTGTTCCACGAGGTGCTGCGACGCCGTCAGGTTGGCCTCGGCGATATCGGAGGCCGTTTCGGCCTGCTCGAGCTGCTCCTGCGAGATGAGGTTCGGGTTCTGCTCGCGCAGCTCCTTCGTCCGCGTCAGGGCGCGCGTTGATTGGTCGCGCGTGGCGCGCGCCTGGACCGCGCCGGCCTCGGCCTGCGACATCGCTGCCTGCGCGCGTTGCATATTCGCCTGGTAGATCGTGGGATCGATCTGCAGCAGGAACTGCCCTTTCTGGACGAAGTCGCCCTCCCGCACCGCGATCCGTGTGACGCGGCCGGTGATGTCGGCGCTGATGTCCACTTTCTTCTTGGGCTGAATCTTCCCGCTGGCCGTGACGGCGGCGACGAGGTCGCGACGCCCCACGGTCTCGAAGCGGACCTCGATGCCCTTGTCGCGTTTGGCGCTCGCGCTGACCAGGATCAGGACAATGACGAGGGCCCCGATTCCACTTCCCAACAACACCTTATTCCGCTTAGACATGGCGGCTCGATCCTCTCGGTTAGCGCAAGCTGCGGCCGACGGCTGCTTCCAATGCCGCCAGGGCCTTGTGATAGTCGTACGTCGCATTCACTGCATCGCTCTCGGCGCGGAGCGAAGCTACCTGCGCGTCCAGGAGCTCGAAGAATGTCCCCGATCCGACGCGGTAGCGCTCGGTGGCGAGCTGGAGCTGCTCGCGGGCCGCGCTGCGATTCGTGTCCTGCAACCCGACCGTCCGGAACGCGGTCTGCAGCGTCAGGAATGCCTGGCTCACTTCCGTGTGCACGGCCAGGCCGCGCGCCCGCACCGACTCCTCAAGGTTGCCGTGCTGGGCCCGCGCTTCTGAGACACGCAGCTGCTGCGCAAAGTTCGTAAAGATCGGCAGCGTGACCGTCAGGCGTGCCTGGAACGGCTGCCGCGTGAAGCTGAAGGGGAAGACGGAATTTCGACTCCGCACCGCCTGCTCGTTCGACGCGCCCCAGATGAAACCGCTGCAATCGTTGGGCGCGAGTCCCGCGTTGGAGCGGATCGTGTTGTTGTCTTGGCACTCCGAGTACTGGCTCGCGAACGCCGCCTGCTGACTAAAGATGATTGGGTCGACGTTGGTGAATTGTTGCGTGAACCCCGACCATCCCGCGGAGAGAGCCAGCGCCGGTCCGTAGCTGGATGTCGTGGCGCGCACGTTCCACGCAGCGGCGCCTTCGCGCGCGCGTAGAGCCTTGAGCGCGGGGTTCTGCTGCTCCGCCATCGTCAGCAGGTCGGGCAGCTGCCAGGTGGGCGTCTCCACGTAGAACGTGTCGGTCAACTGCACGGCCGCGACGTCGAGCGGCGGCGTCACACCCATCTGCTCGAACAGCCGGAGCTTTTCCACGTTGACGAGCGTCTGGGCGCGGAGCAGACCCACTTCCGCCTGCCCGCGCGCCACCTGAGCCTGGCGCACGTCGATCAGCGTCGCCTGCCCGACGCCGTAGCGCGCCTGCGCGAGCTTCAAAAACTCTTCGTTGCGCTGCAGCGTCTTCTGCGCCAGGTCAGCCTGGGCGCGCGCCTGCAGCACTGTGAGGTACTCCTGCTTGATGCCGGTGATGAGCGCGTTCTCCGCCCCCGCCACGTCTGCATCGGTGGCGCGCTGCTGAGCCTTCGCGAGTCCGGGTTGTGACAACGTGGTGCCGGAGAGCTGCCACGACAGTCCCAGATCATAGAATGAAGAAACTGTCGCGACGCTCTGGGTGAAACTGGACGACAGGAACGTTTGCGAACCGGGGCCCGTGTAGCTCATGCCGCCAGAGGCAGAAATCGACGGGATCAACAAGCTCGAGTAGGCGCCGCGGACGCCCCACGCAGCGGGTGCTCGATTGTTCTGCGCTTGCCGATACGCGGGATTCTTTTCACGCGCGACGGCGATGGCGTCGCTGAGCGAGAGCCCCGCCGTCGTGGCGGGCTTACTGGGAGTTGTTGGCTGTTGAGCGACGGCAACGGTGGCGGGGCCCAGCAGGAGGCCTGCCACGATCAACACGTGTTTCATGGTCGTCCTTGAAAAAATATGTCGTGAGGTCGAAGCGCCCTACGGGCGAGTACCTACAGCAGTTTCGGCCTGCGACAAGAACCTAGTCGGGACGACTATCGCAGCAAGGTCAGCTGCCGGCGAGACGCTCGATGGTGAGACGTCGGGAGGGGATTTCGACTTTCATGAGGCGCCCGCTGTCATCCAGCCAGAGATTGACGGTATCCTGACCCTCGATGCCCAGCGTGATGTGCCGCAAGCGGGCCGGGTCCCGGTTCAGGGTCGTAGAGGCCGGGCCAAGGTCTCGGACCTGAACGACTTCGCGGCGAAGGCCACGCGGGAAGATGGCCGTAAGGCTGACTGGGGTGGACGCCGCTCGCCATGCGGCGAACACGTAGAGCCCAAATACCGAGTCGTCGAGCACTACCGCTCGCTGTCCGGTCGGGAATTCTCGCGCGCGCTCCGTGGCGCGCGCGACGAGCCGTACGGTGAATCGTCCCCGACCCAGCTCGCCCAGGATCCGCGACGGCTGCCGCGGATCGGCGACGTCGTACTGCAGGGTCGACGGCATCGTGTCGCTGTTCACTTCGAGGATGGGGGAGAGCACGATGACGGGACGCGCCCGATCGTAGCGGACCGTCGTCGCCAGCGTCCAACCGATATCGCCGCGCGACAGTCGGCCGTGGCTCAGCCGGAACGACTCGCGCGCGACCTCGACCGTGTCCACGCGGATGACGAGCACGCCTTCGTCGACGGGCGATCCCGCGCCGGCCTGCAACAGCGCCAGGACGAGCAGACACGTCGTCATGCGGCTACCGCTCCCAAAACTCGCGTCGCGATGCGGTCATGAATCATCTTATACAGTCGCGCTCCCTTTTCGGCTGACGCGAGGCTGGGCCGGCCCACAGAACCCGGCGACAGAGCGGGGACCGAGCCGGCGGCGCGCCGCCGGTACCGCTCAACCTGCCGGTCGGTGAGCAGATAGTCCTGCGCGAGATCCATGTGGACCAATTCGGGCGCGAGGTGCAGCATGAGTGAGGTGTCAAGCTCTCCGCCGTGGGTGGGACCAGCAGGGTCTTCGAGATAGCCGGTAAAGTCGAGCGCGAAGATATCTACCGTGAACACTCGTGCGCGCCGCGTCCGCAGCGTCGAAAGCGCCTCCTGATGGGGATCGTGCCCGTGCGCGGTAAGAATAATGAAGGGGTCCACGCCGCACTGCTCCCAGGAGCCGAGCAGGTCGTTCATGAAGCGGTGCAGGGTCTTCCGGCGCACGGTGGCGTTGCCTGGATAGGGCCGTTTGGTGGCGGTGTTGACGCCGTACGGGATGGTGGGCGCGCGCAGGATGCCAAAGCCGGCCGAAAGATCGTCGGCCAGCCGCTCGACGATTATCGTATCACAGCCCAGCGGGAGATGGGGTCCGTGTTGTTCGCAGGTGCCCACGGGCACCAACAATCGTGAGTCGCGCGCCAGGGCGGCGCGCACCGCCTCGGGGGTGAGAACGCTCAGATGCAGCGGCAAGCTCATGTCGTAGTCGCCGGCTGCTTCGTGAGTCTCGCGACGGCCGAGTGGCTGCGCGGCGACGCGGCCGTGTGGGCCGCACTCGCGGTCGCGGCGGCCTTGGTCGCGGTCGCGCTCGCCGTCAGGCGGCCGGCGCCGCGCGGCAAGATGAGCATCGCGGCCGCGCTGGCCTGCCTGCTCGTCGGTGTGGTGCTCGGCGGCGGCGCGCTGCGTGTGTGGCGCATCGAATGCTGCTGGCCGAAGCAGCGAGAGCAGCTAGTGACCGCGGCATCGCGATCGTTGCGGACGGCCCTCGGCCAGGCGACCGCGGAAGCGCGGCGACTCGCCGAACGCGGCGCGACAGCGGCGATGTTGCCACGTGAGGTGGTGTTCGATCGACTGGCCAGCGCGGTGGAAATGGGGCCCGCATTCGAGCGAGGCGCCGCCGTGATCCGCGAATCCACGTTCGTCGGCTGGACGGGACGCCACCGCACCATTCCCGCGACGCAGGACACGACCGAGCTGCAAGCGGTCATGACTCCATTCTACGCGGTGCTCGAGGCGCGGCGCCAGGCGGACGCCGTGACATCCGTCGGCAGCGTGCTCCTCTCGGCGGCGCCCGCAATCGCGGACGGCGATCAGAGCCTGGCCGCCCAATTTGCGCGCGCGCAGGGCGTGTCCCTGCGCATCTTCCCTTCCGGCCAGGGGCCGCGCGATTCGAGCGTCTTCGAGATTTGCAATCCGCGCACGCCGCCGTCGCAGCCGTGCGCGCCGGGCGACACGTTGTTTTCCGTCCAGACCATCCCGCCATCGCAGGGCGACGCGAAGCTGGCCGCTCTCGCGGATACGGCGTGGCTCGCGCGACTCGGGCTCGCCGCCTTGCTCGGGATCTTGCTGGCGGCAGCGCCACCCGGTCGGTGGCGCTGGGGTGTCGTGCTCGTGGCGGGTTGGACGCTGTTGCGCGCCCCCGTCGGTCCGGCCGCGCTGTTCTCACCAGCGACGTTCTATCGACCCGTCGTGGGAGTCTTCGGCACCTCGGCGGGATCCCTCCTCGTCGCCGGTGTCGTGTTGCTCGTGGCCGCGGGCGAGTTGTGGCGGCGCGGCGTGAAGCGAACCTGGTGGGGCATGGCAGCCGCGGCGATTCTCATCCTGGGGGCGCCATACGTCGTGCGCTATTTCGGCCGCGGCATCGCCCCGCCGGCGAACGGCGTCAGTCTCGAGCTGTGGGTCTCGTGGCAAGCCGCGCTCGCCGTGACCGCGATGGCGTTCATTCTCCTGGCGGCAGCTCTCGTACGTGGCACGAGAGAACCGGAGCGCGTCCCGTGGGCGCTGCCCGCCGCGTGCGCCTGGGCTGCGCTCGCGGCCATCGGTGGGTTATGGCTGTGGAGTCCGCATGGCGCCTGGCCGGAATGGTACACGTTCCTCTGGCTCCCAGCGTTGATCTGGGTGATCCTCCCCGCGCCGCGCCGCTGGGCGCTCGTCGGCATGGCGGTGGTCGCCGGGACGGCGGCCGCGTTGATCGCGTGGGGCGCCGCGGTCGAGGGACGGTTGTCATTGGCGACGCGCGACGCTCTCCGGCTGGGCCACGAAGGCGACGCCGTCGCGGTCGCCTTGCTCGAGCGACTCAGCGAACGACTGACCGTCAATTCGCAGCCGTTGCCCCGGACCGCGGGCGATCTCTACGCGTTATGGGTTGGATCGCCGCTTGTGGTGGAGGACTATCCCGCGATGCTCGAGCTGTGGAGCGCGGGCTCAGATCGCGAGCCGCTCGCCGAACTGCAGCTCGCGCAGCTCGACCTTCCGCCGGCGCTCTTGTCGACCCTCGCGCGCTCCGCGGTGGACGGCCCGTGCATCGAACGGGTGGAGCGCATCCCGGGGGTTCACTACATACTCGTCGCGCCGCTCGCCAACGGTACCGTACTCACCGTGGGCATCGGCCCGCGGACGCGATTGCTCCCGCCCAATCGCGTGGCGCGCTTTCTCCGCGGCGATCCCGGCGGGGAGCCCCCATACACGATCTTTTTGTCGCTCCCGAGCAACGCGCCCATCATCGGCGGTGCGGTGGAGTGGCGGCGCGAAGGATGGACGGCTCGCGGCGAGCGCGCCGTCGACCTCCCCGGCGGTGTCCGTCACGTGCATCTCCGCGCTCCCCTTGGTGGTCCGTGGTCGTTGCTCGTTCGCGGCATCCTCGTCGTGGGTCTCGACGTGGCGCTGCTCGCGGGCGTATGGCTCTTCGGGCTCGTCATCGCCGAAGGGTGGCGCGCCCGGTTGCCGGCGGTGGTGACGGCGTTGCGCACCAGCTATCGCGCCCAGCTCACCTCCGTGCTCGTCGCGTTCTTCGTCCTTCCGGTGCTCGGATTCGCCGCGTGGAGCTTCGCGCGGCTCGCCGACGAGGCACGGCGCTCGGGTGATCTGCTCATTCGTCAGACGCTGCGCGACGCCGCGGGCGGCGCTGAAACCGTCGCCGGAGATCCGCCGGACGCGATCGGTCATTCGCTCGCCGAGCTGGGGCGCCGGCTGGACGCGGAGTTGTGGCTGTATCGACGAGGCGTGTTGGTCGCCACGAGCTCGCCCGTCATGGCCGAGCTCGGTCTCGTGGATCCGTTCCTCGCGCCGCCGGCCTTCCGTGCGACTCTCGAGGACGAGCTCGAGCTGACTCTGGACGCGCGTACGGCCGGTCGGCCGACGCGAATTGGCTATCTCGTTGTCGCCCCGGGGCCGCCCGGAGAACAAGCGGTCCTCGCGGTGCCGCAGCTCCTGGACGATGAGCGCGTACAACAGCAGCAGGAGGATCTGGCGCTCGCGCTGGTGCTCGGCACTCTCGTCGGCCTGGTTGGGGCGACCTACCTGGCAGGACTTGCCGCGCGGCGGCTTGGCAAACCGGTCGCGGCGTTGCGGGAGGCAGCCATCGCGGTTGGGCGGGGCAGCGTGCCGCCGGCCTTCCCGCCGGGCACGCCTCGAGAATTCGAGCCCGTGCTCACCGCGTTCGACCGAATGGCCACCGACGTGCGCCGCAGCCAGGCGGCTCTCGAAGAAGCGCGGCTGCGCACGGCGCGCGTCTTGGCGAACGTGGCGACCGGCGTGATTGCGGTAGATGAGGGTCTCCGCGTCACGATGGCCAACCCCCGCGCGTCCGAGCTCGTGCTGGGCGGAGGCGAGACGCTGGCGCCGGGCAACGTGCTCCCGCAGGCGACGTCGGCCGGCTGGGCGCCGGTGTGGCAGGCGGTCGCGCGGTTCATTACCGACAACCGCGACGTGATTCAGGAGCGCGAATTCGAAGTCGGCGGACGGCAGATCCGCGTGCAGCTCGCGCTGTTGGGCGCGGCACCAGACGGTTGCGTCATCGCGTTGGACGATGCGACGGCACTGACTCGCGCCGCGCGCGTGCTTGCGTGGGGCGAGATGGCGCGCCAGGTGGCGCACGAGATCAAGAATCCGCTCACGCCCATTCGACTCGGCATTCAGCATCTGCAGCGGGTGCGCGAGAAGGGCCAATCCGCGACCTTCGAGGCGACGCTCAAGGAAACCGCAGAGCGCATTCTGGCGGAAATCGACCGGCTGGACGGCATCGCGCGCGCGTTCTCGCGCTTCGGTGCGCCGTCCGGCGCCGAGCAGCTGCCGCTGGAGCCGGTCGATCTCGCGGCCACCGCCCGCGAGGTCGTGCGGCTCTACGACCTGGGCGCCGCGCCGCGGTTCGAAGTGCGGACGAGCAACGGTGCTCCTCCTCCGGCGCTTGCGCGCAAGGATGAAGTCAAGGAAGTGCTCGTGAACCTGCTCGAAAACGCCCGCAACGCCGAGGCGAAGCGCGTCACCGTCCAGATCGCCGCGAGCGGCCGGCAGCTGGTCGTCGTCGACGACGGTCGGGGGATCGCGGCGGAGGTGCTCCCACGCGTGTTCGAGCCGACCTTCTCCACGACGTCGAGCGGTGCGGGGCTGGGATTGGCCATCGCGCGCCGCTTGGTCGAGAGCTGGGGTGGCGTGATCACGCTCGAAAGCGATCCCGGCAAAGGGACACGGGTCACTCTGACGCTCCAAACCGCATCCTGAAGCGGATTTGGGTGACCTTCCTCACACCAAACAATGGAAAAAACGGACACAATGTGCAAAGTTGTGGCGGCCTTTTCCCCCGTCCGAGGTGCTCTGTGCGAACTGGAGTCGTCGCTGTTGCGCTCGCCCTGCTCGTACTCGCTCCGCTGCGATCGGCGCGCGCGCAGTTTTCGTTCGACGCGCGGCGCTACGGCATGGGAGGGGTCTCGCTGAGCCGTGACGGCAACGTCCGTCGCTACAATCCCGCGTATCGCGCCGTCAAGAACAAGAATCACGTCGCCGGTACGCCGAAATTCTCGATCCCCGTGCCGATCGGGCTCGTCGACTTTTTCAAAGATCATCCGATCAATCAGCTCGGTCACGACCCGATGTTCAGCCCCGAATCGAGCGCGTTCAACCCTGTCGCCCTGCTCGACATCGTTTTCAATCCGCCGATTTTTTATGAGGTAAAGAAGGCGCCGATGCCGACGAACGACGTGTCGTTCACGGTCGGCAGAAACCAACTCATCATCGATTTGGGAGCGTCGAAGGTTCTCATTCCCGAGCAGGAATTTGGCCTGGGAACGACCAGCCGCCTGCTGGACCTGGGCGTCGGGTTTGCGGGATTCCACGTCGGCGTCATGGGCTTCCTGCAGTACGACGTCGGGTTCACGCTCGACAGCACGCTGCGGAGCTTTCTCGTGAGAGACTCGACCGCGCGGCCCAATACCAACTACTTCGCGAACATCGATGGTACCGTCCAGGCCGGCTTCGCGCCGACGGTCAGCTTTGCGAGTCGCGTCACGCGCGGTGCGGGTGGTGGCGAGACCGACGATGGGCTCTATCTCGGCGGCGCGGTTCATTACTACATGGGCGCCACGTACGGTCGCGGGATCGGCCCGGCGGGGTTCACGACGGGACCGGCGCCGGTGCTCGGCAGCACACCGGCGCCGCTGCTCAATGGCGACCTATTCACGTCCAACAAGCCGTTCGGCCGAGGGGTGGGAGGCGACGTGGGCATCGTCTGGATCACCGGCCCGTTCGAAGTCGGGGCGGGGGTCAACGACATCGGCGCCCAACTGACGTGGTCACATTCGAAGATTCAACATTTCGTGTATGACAACGCGGGAGACTCGATCGCCAGCATCGTCGTCTCGCCGGACACATCGATCAAAACGAAGCTGCCCATCACCTACGTCGGCAACGCCGCACTGCACATGGGGACGGGCACGACGGTCGGGGGCGACGTCGTCAACTCGGGCCGCGGCACCGTGATTCATGTCGGGGTCGAGCAGCGCACCGGGCCCTTCGCCATTCGCGGCGGCGTATCACGCGATCAGCGGAAGAAGATGCAGTTCGGCTTTGGCGGAGGACTGCGGCTCGGGCCGATCGGCCTCGACGTCGGATTCTTCACACACAGCAATTCACTTTCGACGCAGCGGGCCATCACGATGGCCACCGCGATTTCGATCTATTAAGGGGCGACCCATGAAGGCTCTTCCTGCCGCTCTCCTGGTGTTCGTCGCGGCCTGCGGACAAGGCAACGTCATCCTGAACGTCGACGTGCTGAGCTTTCTCACGGCGAGCGACTCGACGACGCAATACAACGTAATCGGCGGGTTGCCGCCGGTGGACTCGACCATATCGCGACGGTTCTTGTTGCCGCCCGGCCTGGGGAAGTCGACGGTGGATTCCGTTTCGGCGAGCTTCTCGTCCCAGCTGGAGAACCTGACCGGGGGAGGCCGTGTGACCCTCGAGGTCTTCTTCGCCAAGAGCCAGGGCGGCCTGTTCATCGGGACGCCCTACCTCAGCGATTCCAGCGGCCATGTGACGGGCGTGCAGACCGTCCCGATGGGAACGAACAGCCTGCGACTCGCTGACAGCGTCTTCACCACTGATTCGCTCTGGGTGGGCATTCGCGCGCGAATCACTACCGACGTCGGCCCCAACATGTCCGGGCAGCTGCGGCTGACGGATCTACGCCTCCGCGTGGTCTTGCAGGACAAGATTCTCTAGACATGCGCCGCTCCCGGCGGCGCTATATTTCCTCCCCGTGAGTACCCGACGTCCCAGCGTTACGGTCAGCGTGGGCGGCGTGCCGGTGGGCAGCGCCCATCCGATCGTCGTCCAGTCGATGACCAACACCGATACCGCCGATGCCGCCGCGACGGCGGCGCAGGTGCGCGCGCTCCACGCCGCCGGCAGCGAGCTGGTGCGCGTGACCGTGAACACCGACGAGGCGGCGCGCGCGGTGCCCGCGATTGTGGCCGACGTCGATGTGCCGGTCATCGGCGATTTTCACTACAACGGCCACGTGCTGCTCACCAAGTATCCCGAGTGCGCGCGTGCGCTCGCCAAGTACCGCATCAATCCGGGCAACGTCGGCACCAAGCGCCGCGACGACAACTTCCGCACGATCATTCAGGTGGCGATCCAGGAGGGGAAGCCGGTCCGCATCGGCGTGAACTGGGGCAGTCTCGATCAACAGCTCCTCACCGAGATGATGGACGCCAACGCCGTCCTCGCCGAGCCGCGCGACGCGCGTGATGTGACGATGGATGCCATGGTCGAAAGTGCGATGCGCTCGGCGGAGCTGGCGGAGGAAAGCGGGATGCCGCACGACGACATCATCCTCTCCGCCAAGGTCTCCGGGGTTCAGGATCTCGTCGCCGTCTACCGGATGCTCGCCGACCGGTCCGACTATCCGCTGCACCTCGGCCTCACCGAGGCGGGGATGGGAACGAAGGGCGTCGTCGCGAGCACCGCCGGCCTGTCGATTCTGCTGCAGGAAGGCATCGGCGACACGATTCGTGTGTCGCTCACGCCGCGCCCGGGCGGCGATCGCACCGAGGAGGTGCAGGTCGCGCAGCAGGTCCTGCAGTCGCTGGGAATCCGCAGCTTCACACCACAGGTGACGGCGTGTCCCGGCTGCGGCCGCACGACCTCGACGTTCTTTCAGGAGATGGCCGAAGAGATTCAGACGTATTTGCGCGAGCGCCGCGCCGCGTGGCAGGCCCGCTATCCCGGATCGGAGGAGCTGCGCGTGGCGGTGATGGGATGCGTCGTGAACGGGCCGGGGGAATCGAAGCACGCCGACATCGGCATTTCGTTGCCCGGCACGGCGGAGGAGCCGCGTGCGCCCGTGTACGTGGACGGGGCCCTCAGGGTGACGCTGAAGGGCGAGACGATTGTCGCCGATTTTCTGCGACTGCTCGACGACTACGTCGAGAAGCGGTTCGGCGGAGGGGACGATTCAGCGAATGGGCGAGCCCAGGGGCACGTCGCGATCGGGCTGGATCAGGCAGATGTCGCCCTCCCCAAGAATCACGCCTAGGGTCAACACCTCCGAAAAAAACGTCGCGATCTGACGGGGCGGAAAGTTCACCACGCCGAGCACCAGCTTGCCGACGAGATCCTGCGGCTCGTAGTACTTCGTGATTTGTGCACTCGAATTCTTCACGCCGATCGATTCCCCGAAATCGATGCGCAGCTTGTAGGCCGGCTTGCGCGCCTGGGGAAAAACGTCGGCTTGGATGATCCGGCCCACCCGGATATCGATCTTCGCAAAATCGTCGTAGCTGATTTGGTCCATCACCGCTCCCAAGTGTCCCTTTTTGAGGTCACCCCAAACACCCGGTCATAGGGCGAAAAGCTTGGCACGTCCATTGCCTTTCCGCTACGCGCAGCCCATTTCCACTCCTACAGGACGGCGATTATGCGGCGGATCGGCATGGCGGTGCTGGGCCTGACGCTCGGGACGACTCCCCTCGTGGGGCAGCGTTCGGCGCTTCGTGAAGTCCATGGCGGCGGCAGCGGCAGCTTCGGGGCCACCTTCGTCGTGGCGCAACCGCTCGGCGAATTTCGCCGCAATGGGGACGTGGCGGCCGGGCTCTCGATATTCGGGGTGACGAGCGGCGGTGCCCTCGCGCTCCGCATCGACGGCAGCTGGATGGCTTACGACGCCCAGTATCAAGGGTACGGCGTGTCGACGCTCTCACAAATTGGGACCATCGGGGCCGGTCCCCAGCTGACCCTGGGCCAGGGACCGTTCCGTATCTACGGTTTCGCCACCGTCGGTGGATCGATGTTCTGGAGCACGGCGAGCTACGGTGGGTGCGGCTGCTCCGGAGGGGATTCTTTTCTCAACGGGCACTTCACCACGACGACCTCGGCGGGTGCAGGCGTGCTAATCGGCCTGTCGCGCGGCCGCACGCCCATCGCGATCGATCTCGGCGCCCGGGCGGTGCGTCACGATCGCGTGCGGTACGTGCCGGCCGGTGGCTTGACGCAGAACTCGGACGGGTCATTCACCGCCAGAGAAGTCGAGACCCGCGTCGATATGCGCGTCTACCAAGTCGGAGTGTCGATCGGGATTCGGTAGCTCCCCTGCCGTCCCCGGTCCTCACCCCACCCCCCTCTTCGTCACTGGAGAGGGGGTTTTTCTTTCTCCAGAATCTGTTTGAGGTATCGGTCCGGCGCGTTCAAGAAGTCTCGCGTGATGCGTACATGATCCAACTCTTCGTAGGCGACCGCCGCGAGGGGTGTCTTGTCAAAGCTGTAGATCTGGGCGCCGGGAAAGGCGAGCAGCATCGGTGAATGCGTTGCGATAATGAACTGCGCGTCCTGGTCCACCATGTCCCCGATCATCGCGAGCAACGCGAGCTGGCTCTGGGGCGAGAGCGGGGCCTCGGGCTCGTCCAGCAAGTACAACCCACCCGGCACGAACCGCGATTCAAAGAGCTTGAGAAAACTCTGACCGTGTGAGTTCGCGTCGAGATCGACGCCGTAGCGTCGCTCCATGGCCGCGAGCGAGGACGCGAGCGGACCCTGAGCGAGACCCTCGGCGTACTTCGACCGATTCTGGGCGCGGTACTCCGCCGCGACCTCGCGCATCGTCGTCTGCAGCTCGGCGCGCTCGGCCGCCAACCGTTTGGTGAAGCCGAAGAAATCCTCGGCACGCAGGAAGAATCCGCGCGTCGCCTTCTTGTGCCAGCTCAAGCGGAGCGTCCGGGCGAGGCGGCGCTGTGCCGCGAGCGTCTCGTCACGGGGCAAATCGGCGCTGCCAATGGCTGGCAGTTTCGCGGCGGCGGCGATGCCCTCGAGCAGAGTCGATTTTCCGGAGCCGTTCTCGCCCACGAAGAACGTCACCGGGCTGTCGAGCGTCAGCGCGTCGAGCATCCGGATGGCCGGAACGGTGAAGGGAAATGCGCCGTCATCGCCGCCGCGGCGACTGAGGGACGACAGGTGGATCGCACTCACGGGCTCAACATACCTGATGCGGGAAGTGTTTCACCGCACTTACAACGCACCCTGGCGCCGAAGTCCAACCGTCTGGGGTCACGGCAGTTATGTGATTCGGTGATGGGTACGGTACTTGCCCTTCACGATCACGAGAGGAGGCGAACGCCGTGCCTGAAACGCATCCAGTCGCCGGGTCACGACCCGCCGGCGCCCCGCCGTACGAACCGGTCGTGCGCCTGGGAACACCCTCCGTGAGTGGGGGACCGGCGAGCCACCCGAACCATCCGGTCCTGCTTCCCGATCCGGATTCGGACGACGACGTCGCCCCCAGGTTTTCGCCGCCGTCTGTTCGTCCCGTTCCGAAGCAGCGTTGGTACCGCTCGCTCGCCAGACCGGCGGCCTACGCGGCGTCCGCACTGGCTGGCGCCGTGCTGGTCACGGGTCTCTACGGTGTGCTGGGCTCGCGCTCCGCGTCTTTGGGCGGCCGAACCGGCTCCGATGCGGCTGGTGGCGTGCCGGTCAGCGATACGGCACTGCTCGATCGGCGAGCCGATACGTTGGCGCTCGCTGTTTCCGCGTTCATCATGCGGGCAGGCATGTACGACTCGCGCCGCATGCCGTGCAGCGGCTTGGCGCGTGGCCTCGCCCAGGTCGAGGACGGCTGGCTGTCATACAACGTGGCGCGCAAGGACCTGCTGGCGGCTTCGGACCCGGCGCGCGATACGCGCGACAAGAGCCTGTATGCGGACGTGCGGGCAGTGGAAGTGCGATTCGAGCGCTCCTCCTGTGTCCGGCCTTAACGTGCGATCCCCCCTGGCAATCTTCGCCCTAATGGCTGTCGTGACGCCGCTCGCCGCGCAGTCGCCGCCGCCGCTCGACAAGACCGAGCTGATCCGGCTGCTCACGAATCCGTTGTTCGCGCAGACCGAGGTGGCGGACGTGGTGCGCCGCAGCTGCCTCACGTTCCGCCCTACGGAGCGCGATTGGGCCGACCTGCGCAACGCGGGCGCCGGCGGTGAGGTGATCGCCAGCGCCGCCACCTGCGACACGCGTCGCACGACGTCTTCGGCGCTCGCCGCCGTGGCGAGGCCGGAACCGCCTCAGCCCATTATGGCCGTAGCACAGCCCGCCGAGATCGTCACGACGGCGGGGAATGCTCCCGCCAGTGTGCGGGTTCGGCTGAGTCGCGGACGCACGCCGGTCCGGCGCACCACACTCGAGCTGCGTGGAACGACGGCACTGGGCCTTTCGCGCGACGCGTCCGCCGTGACGGACGACAGCGGCATCGCCGTGTTCCGGCTGCCGAGCGTTTCCCGCGTAGGCTCACATCAGTTCGAGATCCGCACCGGCACCGGCGCGTCGTTGCCTGGCCAACCCGCGGTGCTGTTGTCGGTCAGATCGGCGCGGCCCAGTCGCCTGCGTGCGACGCCCGACTATATCGCCTTCCGAACCGGCGACACCACCACGACGATCGTGGCAACGGTCACCGACTCACTCGGGAATCCCGTGTCGGGGGAGGGCGTGGACATGAATGGCGGTATTGCCGCGCCCATCAGCGTCGTCACCGATTCCGCGGGACGCGCCACGTTTGCGCTCATGGCGAACGCGGTCGCGCGTGGCGGCAGCGTACAAATCCGCGTTCGCGGCTTGGCGCCGGTCGAGCTGGAGATCTCGGCACCGGCGGGTCTATCGGGCGTCAACACCGGGTTTCTCCCGATCGGCTCGGCGTACGGTCCGGTTGGGAACGGACTGAGCGAACCCTTGATCTTCAAGGCGCGCACGGTCCAGGGAGCTCCGGCCGCGGGCCACACGGTCCACTTCCGCGCCCTCAATGCCCGCGTCACACCGGAAACGGCGGTGCTCGACTCGACTGGGCGGGTGCGCCTCGACGTGGTGTTCGGCACGCGGGCTGGTGAGGCGGCGGTATTCGCGAGCATCGATTCGGTCGAGCGCGTCGTGACGTTGCGCGCCGAGCCCGGTCCGATCGACTCGCTGATCCTCGATCGCAACGGCGAAGTGCTCAATGGGCGGGCCATCGTGGTGCAGGTCGGTGTGCCGTTCGCGTTGCGGCTGCGGGCTCGCGACTTGTTCGGCAACGAGACGTCGATCGACGCGCTCGGTCAGGCACTGAAGGCTGGTCGCGCGCGGCTCAACGTGCGCCAGCAGGACCTGCAGCTGCTCACTCTCGAGTCGGCCGACTCAGCCGTCGTCGTGACGCTGAAGGCCGTCCGGGTGGGGACCTACCAGTTCGTCATCGGAAGCGGCATCACCGCCAACGTCCGGGTCGACGCGATTCCCAAGCCGTAGCGTCAGTCGGCCGCTGCGGGCTGCTCGATGGGACGCTTGGCCCGCCGCCCAAAGCGGTGCTGGAGGGCGTCGAGGTAGGTGTAGACGACCGGCGTGACGTAGAGCGTGATGACCTGTGAGAACGCCAGTCCACCCACGACCGCGAGGCCCAGTGGCCGCCGCGACTCGCCGCCGGCGCCCCAGCCGATCGCGATGGGCAGCGTACCCATCAGCGCCGCCATCGTCGTCATCATGATCGGACGGAAGCGCACGCTTGCCGCCTCGATGATGGCGTCGCGAGGCGACTTCCCCTCGCCGCGCTCTGCGTCCAGCGCGAAGTCGATCATCATGATCGCGTTCTTCTTCACGAGTCCCACCAGCATGATTACGCCCACGAACGCGTAGACGCTCAGCTCCGTCCGGAAGATCAGCAGCGTCAGGAGCGCACCGAATCCAGCGAAGGGCAGGCCTGAGAGAATCGTGAGCGGGTGCACGAAGCTCTCGTAGAGAATACCGAGGACGATGTAGATGACGACAACCGCGAGCAGCAGCAGGAACGCGAGCCCCTGCTGGCTGGCCTGGAACGCCTGTGCCGTCCCCGAGAAGCCCGTGCTGATGGTGGAGGGCAACGTCTGCCGCGCCGCCTTCTGAACCTCGTTGACCGCGTCGCCCAGTGACACGCCCGGCGGCAGGTTGAACGACAGCGTCACCGAGGGGAGCTGGCCGCTGTGGTTCACACTCAGCGGCCCGACGTCATTGGAGGCTGACGCGACTGACGTCAACGGGATCAGCGTGCCTTTCTGCGAGCGCAAATACAGCAGCTGCAGCGCCGAGGGATCGCGCTGGTACTCGGGCAACAGCTCGAGAATCACCCAGTACTGGTTGTTCGGCGTGTAGATCGTCGAGACCTGGCGCGAGCCGTACGCGTCGTAGAGCGCCTGTTCGATCTGCTGCACCGTCACGCCCAGGCTCGTGGCGCGATCGCGGTCGATCCGCAGGCTGACCTGGGGATTCTTGATCTGCAGATCGCTGGTCACGTCCTGGAGCTTCGGGATGCCGCGCAACACCGCCTCCAGCTTCGCGGCGTTGTCGTACAGCGCGTCAATGTCCGCGCTCTGTAGCGTGAACTGGTACTGTGTTTTCGTGGGCCGGCCGCCGACCCGAATGGAGGGGGGCAGCTGCAGATAGGTGCGAATCCCCGGTACGCTGTTCACCTTTGCGGTCAACTCGCGGATTACGGCATCGGCGGGCGGCCGTTGGCCGCGCGGCTTCAGCCGGATGCTCAGTCGACCCTGGTTCATGGCGCCACCGCCCACCGTGGACATGAAGTGGGCGACATTCGGGTCCTTCGCCACGATATCTGCGACTGCCTGCTGATGGTCGCGCATGTTTTCGAACGAGCTGCCTTCCAGCGTTTCGGTCGTGCCCTGAATTTGGCCGGTGTCTTCGGTGGGAATGAACCCCTTGGGGACGAACACGAAGAGCACCGCCGTCGCCACGAGAATTACGCCCGAAAAAAGCAGCGCCAGCCCGCGGCGGTCCATCACCCAGCTCAGCGAGCGCTCGTACCAGCCGAGGACGCGCCGATATACGCGTTCTGTCGCCTCGTACCAGCGCCCGTGCCGCTCTTCCTTCGGCGGACGCAGGAAGCGGCTGCACAGCATCGGCGTGAGGGTCAGGGACACGAAGCCCGATACGAGAATGGCGACACCGATCGTCACGGCGAATTCGTGGAACAGCCGGCCGATGATGCCGCCCATCAGGAGCACGGGAATGAACACCGCCGTGAGCGACAGCGTCATCGACAAGATGGTAAAGCCGATCTCCCGCGCCCCGTCGAGCGCGGCCTGCATCGCCGGTTTTCCCTTTTCCATGTGCCGGACGATGTTCTCGAGCATCACGATGGCGTCGTCCACCACGAAGCCGACCGACAGCGTGAGCGCCATGAGCGACAGATTGTCGAGGCTGTAGCCCATCAAGTACATCACCGAGAACGTGCCGATGATCGAGAACGGCAGCGCCAGGCTCGGAATGACCGTCGCCGACAGGTTCTTGAGGAAGAGGAAGATCACCATCACGACGAGGCACAGCGTGATGAGCAACGTCAGCTGCACGTCGTTCACCGATTGATGGATGGAGACGGAGCGGTCGTACAAGGTGTTCACTTCGACCGAAGCCGGAAGCTGGGAAGACAGCGAGGTCACGGCCGATTTGACGCCATCGGCGACCTGCACCGTGTTCGTGCCCGGCTGGCGCTGGATCGCCAGGATGATCGCGCGCTTGCCGTCGTACCAGCTCGCGTTGCGGGAGTCCTGCACGTCGTCGAGCACCTGCGCCACGTCCTGCAGCCGGACCGGCGCGCCGTTCTGATACGTCACCGCAAGCTTCCGGAACTCCGGCGCGCTCGAGATCGATCCGTCGGCGAGAACGGTGTAGGCGCGCTGCGGTCCCCAGAGCGTTCCGGTCGGCAGATTCGGGTTTCCCGCCGAGACGGCCGCGGTGACCTCGTCCAGTCCGATGCCGCGGGCCTGGAGAGCTTTGGGATCCACCTGAATGCGCACGGCGTATTTCGCCGACCCGAACACCTGCACCTGCGCGACGCCGCTCACGGTCGAGAGCCGTTGGGCGAGGAACGTTTCGCCATACTCGTCGAGCTGGGGAAGCGGCAGCGTATTGGATGTCAGCGCGAGATACAGGATCGGTGAGTCGGCGGGGTTCGACTTGTTGTAGGACGGCGGCTGGATCCCCGGAGGCAGTTGCCGCAACGTCTTCGAGATGGCGGCCTGCACGTCCTGGGCTGCCGCATCGATGTCGCGCGACAGCGTGAATTGCAGCGTGATGTTGGTGCCGCCCAGCGTGCTCGACGACGTCATCGCGTCGAGCCCGGCGATCGTCGAGAACTGTTTCTCGAGCGGCGTCGCGACCGCCGCGGCCATCGTCTGCGGGCTCGCGCCCGGCAAGCCGGCCGACACGGTAATCGTCGGGAAATCGACGTTCGGGAGATCGCTCACCGGCAGGAGGCGATACGCCATGATCCCGAACATGAGAATGCCGAGCATGATGAGCGTCGTCGCCACCGGCCGCCGAATGAACAGTCCCGAAATGCTCACCGCACGGGCTCCCCACCAGTGGCGCCGCCGCTGGAGGTCTCGGTCGTCGGTCCGCCGCGGATATCCACTTTGGAATTCGGCGTCAGCCGCAGCTGCCCATCGGTGACGACGAGCGCGCCCGGCGGGACACCGGCGATCACGGTGAGACTGTCGAGCGTGCGCTCGACCGTCACCGGCTGGGTCGTCGCGATGCCGTCGCTATTCACGACGAACACATAGGTGCCTTGCTGGCCCTGCATCACCGCCTGGCTCGGAACGACGATGGCGTCGTGCTGCACCCCGAGGACGAGCGTGATCCTGACGAACTCGCCGGGCCAGAGGTTGGCGTCGCGATTCGGGAAGCGGGCCTTGAGCAGCACGGTCCCGGTCGCCGTGTCAATCTGATTGTCGACGAATGAGAGAATGCCCTGCACGCTCGACGCCGAGTCGCGCGCCGGCATCGCAATCGCGGCGAGCGACTGGCCGGCGCGCTCGCGGATCGCCGGCAGACTGATCGCCGGAACGGGGAAGCGCACGAGGATGGGACGCATCTGCACGATCGACACGAGCGCGTCACTGCCCGCGCGAACGAGATTGCCCTCATGGAGAAGCAGCCGTCCGGTGCGGCCGCCAATCGGCGCACGGACGGTCGCGTACTCGAGATTCAGCCGGGCCAACGCGACGGACGCGGAATCGGAGCGCACGGCAGCTGCGGCGGCGTCGGCCGCCGCCTGCCTCTGTTCGTAGTCTTCCTGCGTCACCGTATTGGTCGCGGCGAGAACCTTGTAGCGCGCCGCCTCGCGCGCAGCGCTCTGCGCCTGCGTCAGGTCGCGGAGCAGCGATCCTTCGGCCTGCTGCACCGCGGCGCGGTAGGCGCGGGGATCGATTTCGAACAGGATGGCGCCGGCGGCGACTTCGTCGCCCTCGGCGAAGTTCACATGGAGAATGGTGCCGTTGACCTGCGGCAAGACGTCGACCGAACGGATCGGCTCGACTTTACCCGTTGCTTCCAGCTCGTAAGGGAGGGAGCGGCGCTCGACCCGTGCCACGCTGACCGGGACCTTGGGCTGCGCTCCGCCCGTGCGCGACCCGCACCCGATGGTCCCCGCGAGCGCTAGACCTGCCAGCAACAAGGTTCGGAATGGCACGACCTCTATACGCATATCCTCCCCACGGCGTCATTTAGACCCGATCGGCGGCGTTTTGGCTACCGCTTGGGACGCTGCTAAACCTAGCGTCGTCCATGCTCGCGCGCGTTCGCTCCGCCGCCGTTCTTGGCATCGATGCATATCTGGTGGATGTCGAGACCGACATTGCCAGCGGCCTGCCGACCTTCGTGACGGTGGGGCTGCCGCAGGGTGCAGTAAAGGAAGGCCGCGACCGCGTATCCGCAGCCCTCGCCAATACCGGCTTCACGTTCCCGCTCAAGCGAATCACGGTGAATCTGGCCCCAGCCGACATAAGAAAAGAGGGGTCCGCCTTCGACCTGCCGATCGCGCTGGGCATTCTGGCTGCAACGGAGCAAGTGCCGGGCGACCGGCTCGCCAAGATCGCGGTCCTGGGTGAGCTCGGCCTCGAAGGGGCGATCCGGCCGGTGCGCGGGGCATTGCCGGTGGCGCTTGCCGCGCGGGCCGCCGGCGTCGAAGCACTAATCCTGCCGCGTGAGAACCTTCCGGAGGCCGGCGTGGTCGACGGCCTGCGCGTGCTCGGCGCCGGGTGCCTCGCGGAAATCGCGGAGTTTCTCGAGGGGAAGGCCGATCTTCCCGGCGCGTCGGTCGATGTCGCCAGACTGTTTGCCGAGCGCGCCAAGGACGACGTGGACTTCTCGGAAGTGAAGGGACAGGCACACGCCAAACGCGCGCTCGAGGTCGCGGCCGCGGGCGGGCACAACATCTTGATGGTTGGCGCTCCGGGGTCGGGCAAGACGATGCTCGCGCGTCGCCTGCCTACGGTGCTCCCCAAAATGAGTCTCGAGGAGGCGCTCGAGACTACCAAGATCCATTCCGTCGCTGGGACCTTGCCGCTCGGCGAGTCGCTGGTGGCGCGGCGTCCGTTTCGCGCGCCGCATCACACGATCTCGGACGCCGGGTTGATCGGCGGCGGGTCGTATCCGCGGCCCGGCGAGGTCAGCCTGGCGCACGGCGGCGTGCTGTTTCTCGATGAATTGCCCGAGTTCCGCAAGAATGTGCTCGAGGTGCTCCGCCAGCCGATGGAGGATGGCGTGGTGACGATCGCGCGGGCGGCGATGAGTCTGTCGTATCCCGCGCGCTTCATGCTGGCGGCCGCGATGAATCCGTGTCCGTGCGGCTGGTTCGGCGACCCGCACCATACCTGCGCCTGCGGCGCGCTCCCGGTGCAGCGCTATCTCGGGCGGGTCTCGGGCCCGTTGCTCGATCGGATCGACATCCATCTGGAAGTGCCGGCGGTGAAGTACAAGGCGCTCACGGGCGAGAGTGGTGGCGAGCCCAGTGAGGCGATGCGCGAGCGGGTCGATCGGGCGAGGGTGGTGCAGCGCGCGCGATTCGTCACCCGGCCCGGGATCTACGCGAACGCGCACATGGCGCCGCGCGACATTCGCGCACACTGCCGCGTCTCGGACGGCGCCGATGCGTTGCTCAAGACCGCGATCACGCGGCTCGGGCTGTCAGCGCGCGCGTATCACCGCATTCTCAAGATCGCGCGCACGATTGCGGATCTCGACGAAGCGGCGTCGCTGGAGACGAAGCACGTGGGTGAGGCGATTCAGTATCGCAGCCTGGATCGGCGCGGGGTCGCTTGACCAATCACCGTTCCCGATCCAGCGGCGGCTACTTGCAGGACGTTTTAGCTTTGGCGATCGCAGCCGCTGCATCCTGGAGGGAGAACCGGAAGTACACGACTCCATTGCCGAACCAATCCAGCTCGAGCAACACGGTATCGACAGTCCCGCTGGTCAACCGCTTGAGCGCGTCTCTGCCCCCATCCCGAAAGCTGATGACGTCGGCACCCCACTTCTGGCTGAGGTTCGTCGTCTTGATCTCGTCACCCCATTTCAGCCGCGTACTGAAGTGATTGAAGCCGTCGGCCGGTTCGGTATTGGCGATATTGGGCGGGGTGCTGAATTGCACGAACACCCATTCGTTCTTGGCATCACACATGTAGCCCATCCAGGCCTCGGCGTCCGCGTAGGGGAATTCCATCTGGCGGCTTGGCGCCACATGGGGTGAGACCGCGTAGCCGACCACCTCGTTGGTCATCTCATCCTTAGACACAGAACTCGTCCATTGAGCCGACGTTGCGGCGGGAAGGCTGATGACGAGTAGCAGACCGGCGAGCGTGCGCAAGGGATTCCCCTTTCCTAGGATGCATTCCGCAACGCCAAAACATGCATCGAAGTACACAAAGTGCGGAAGTGCTTCCCGTTCCCTAGGACTATTCAGGCGGGCTCGGTTCCTGTGAGCAGGCGATATGCGGTCTTGATCTGTTGTGGTTGCCCGACGACAACCAGCACATCGCCCGCGTCCAGCTCGAAATCCGCGCCCGGTGTCGCCAAATCGCTCTCGCCGCGCCGCACCGCGAGAATCAGGGCACCGGTCTTCGAGCGGAGCGCGGTGTCGGCGATGGTCTGTCCCACCGCCGGCGCATTGGGGCCAAGGACGATGCGCTCGACGTGCATCTGTGGCATGGCGCCGAGCGTACCGCTCAGTGTGAGGCGGGGGCGGGCGCCGGCGCCCGGCCGGAGTGCCTGGTAATGCGACGCACGGATCTCGCTCACCAGCCGCTCGATTTCATCGCGAGGGACGTTGTAGCGCGCCAGGACGCGCGAGAAGATTTCGATCGATGTTTCGAACTCTTCGGGGATGACGACGTTCGCGCCGAGGCGCGTGAGCTCGGGGATTTCGACGACGTACCGGGTGCGCGCGATGATGTACGCCTTGGGATTGAGGTCGCGCGCCACGCGCACCATCCGCCGCGTCGCCGATGGATCGGAGATCGCGATGACAAAGAGCCGCGCGCGCTCGATGCCCAGCGCTCGAAGAATCTCCTCGCGCGTCGCATCGCCGTAGAACGCCGGCTCCCCCTCGGAGCGCGCCTTGCGAACGGTCTGCGCGTTCAGCTCGACGATGAGGTAGGGCGCACTGATCGAGCGCAGCGCGGCCGCGAGGTTACGGCCGTTGAGCCCGTACCCGGCAATGATGACGTGATCCTTGACTTGCTCGTGGACGGGAGAGAGACCGCGCGGCCGGAACCCGGGCAAGAGCCGGTCGACCGGCACGGCCTTCTCGAGCGCGTCCAAAATCGTCGGACCGCCCTGGAGCAGGAAGGGCGTCACGAGCATCGTGATGACTGCGACGCCGAGGAACTGCTGGTAGAGGAGGTCGGGCAGGAGGCCCGCCGTGCGCCCTTCCTTGGCCAGGACGAACGAGAACTCACCGATCTGCGACACCGCGACGCCGGCGAGCAGCGCGACGCGGCCGGAGTATCCCAGCAGTGCGGGGCCCACCGCCGCGGCGAGCGTCTTGCCGCCCATGATCACCGCGACGGCGACGAGCGTGATGACGATGTGGTTGCGGATGACGTCGAGCTGGACGAGCATGCCGACGGCAACGAAGAACAGCGAGATGAAGACATCGCGGAACGGGATCAGCTCCGCGAGCGCCTGGGGGCCGTAGTCCGATTCGGAAATGATCAGCCCGGCGAGGAACGCGCCCAGCGCGAGCGACGCGCCCGCCGCGGCGGTACCGAGGGCGGTGAGTGTGCCGATGAGGATCACCGCGATGAGAAACAGCTCGCGGCTGCGCGTCTTCAGGATTTCCTTCAGCGCGCGCGGGACGATCGTCCGTGCGGCGATAATCACGACGACGACGACGAGGGCGGCCTTGCCGAGCGCGATCAGCAGCCCGGTCACGCCCCCCTCGGCCTTCCCGGCGAGGAAGGGGAGCACCAGCATGATCGGCACCACGCACAGGTCCTGGAAGATCAGGATCCCCGTCGCCAGACGGCCGTGCGGCGCGTCAATCTCGCCCTTGTCGGTCATCACCTTGAGCACGATGGCCGTGCTCGACAGCGCGATCAGGAATCCGAGGAACAGCGCGACACGCCAATTGCCGAGGAACGCGAGTCCCGCCGCCACCGTCGCGAGGATGGTGAAACCCATCTGCGCGAACCCGCCCACCAGGATCTGGCGGCCCATCTCCTTCAGCCGGCTCAATGAGAATTCGATGCCGATCGTGAACAACAGGAGAATCACCCCGACTTCGGCGAGTCCTTCCACATCCCGCGGATCGGACACGAGTCCGAGGGCATTGGGGCCGAGCAGAATGCCGGCGACGATGAAGCCGGGGAGCGCCGGAAGCTTGAGCCGGTAGAAAACCAGAATGACCAGCAGCGAGCCGGCGAAAATGACCGCGAGATCGCGAAGGATGTGGACCTGTTCCATGTGGCCTAAAAGTAGGTCGACCCCTAACTTTGGCCACCGTGCGCGACTGGCTCCAGGACCGTGTCGGGCTGAGCCCCGCGGTACAGATGCATCTGTTCATCACGATCGTCGTGATCGCGGGGCTGTGGCTCATCGAGCGACTCGTCCTCGCGGTCGTCTACCGGCGGGTGACCGACCCGTGGAAGCGCTACCGCTGGCGCAAGACGATCACCTACCTCACCCTCGTCATCGGCGTCCTGGTCATCGGCCGGGAATGGGTCGAGGGCTTCAAGTCGATCGCGACATTCCTCGGCCTCGTCTCCGCGGGCATCGCGATCGCGCTCAAGGACCCGCTGACGAATCTCGCGGGGTGGGCGTTCATCGTGTGGCGGCGCCCCTTCGAGGTCGGCGATCGCGTCGAAATCGCCAAGCACAAAGGCGACGTCATCGACGTCCATCTGTTCCAGTTCACGTTGAACGAAATCGGCGTATGGGTCGACGCCGATCAGAGCACCGGCCGGATCATTCACATCCCGAACCAGCTGGTCTTTACCGAGCCTGTCGCGAACTACGACAAGGGCTTCAAGTACATCTGGAACGAAGTGCCGGTGCTGGTGACCTTCGAGAGCAACTGGAAAAAGGCGAAGGAGATTCTGACGGCCATCGCGTTCAAGCACGCCGAGCATCTGACGGCGGAGGCGGAGCGCGATCTGCTCGCGGCCTCACAACAGTTTCTGATCAACTACAAGAAGCTGACGCCGATTGTGTACACGAGCTCCATGGCGTCCGGCATTCTGCTGACGGTTCGCTACTTGATCGAGCCGCGCCGCCGCCGCGGCACGGTCTCAGCGATTTGGGACGACATCCTCACGGAATTCGGGAAGGCGAAGGACATCGACCTCGCCTATCACACCGTCCGGTCGTTCAGCAACCCCATCGAAGGGAAGATCATCGGCACACCGGAGGGTTAACGGAGGGTGGTGCCGGTTTCGACGACAGCCTTCAGGAGTTGGTCGAAGTCCTCACGGCGACTGCGATGGTTCGTGATGGCGACGCGAATCGCGAACCTGCCGTTGAGCATCGTCTGCGACGGGATCGCGAGCCCGCTCTCCTGAATCCGCAGCAAGATCTCCTTGTTCAATCCGTTCAACGTGGCATCATCCGCGCCCGGCACGACAAACCGGAAACACACGACGTTGAGCGGCGCCGGCGCGAGCAGCTCGAGCCGCGGATGCTTCGTCACGAGCCCCGCCAGGTAATGCGCCTGGCGCACGTTCTGATGAATCAGCTGCGCGAATGCGTCCAGCCCATGGGTCTTGAACGACATCCAGACCTTGAGCGCCCGGAATCCGCGCGACAGCTGGATGCCGCGCTCGGCGAAGGGAAATCCGCCCGCCGCGATCCCACGATCGAACGACGCGAGGTAGGCGGGCGTCACGTTGAACGTGGCGCGATGGGCCTTCTGGTCGCGTACGAGCGTGCATCCCACTTCATACGGCATGTAGAGCCACTTGTGCAGGTCGAACGCGACCGAATCGGCCAGCTCGAGCCCCGAGACCAGCGGGCGGAGCTCCGGAACGAGTGCCGCGAGCGCACCAAACGCGCCATCGACGTGGAACCAGGTCCCTTCCTCCCGGCTCAAGGCGGCGAGTGCGCGCAGATCGTCGGTCGCGCCGGTGTTCACCGTGCCGGCGTTGCCGATGAGGCAAATCGGACGAAGGCCTTTGGCCTTGTCGGCGGCCAGCGTGGCGCGCAACGCGCTGAGGTCGATCGTGTAATCGGCGTGGACCGGAATGGAGCGCAGGGCGTCGTGACCGAGCCCCAGGAGCTCGACGGCTTTGCGCACCGAGGAATGCGTTTCGCTCGAGGCGTAGACGGTGAGCTTCGGGCCGCCATGCGCGCCGCTCTCGCGAATGTCGAACCCGGCGCGCGCATTCCGCGCGACGGCGAGTCCGACGAAGTTCGCCATCGAGCCTCCCGACACGAGCAGCCCGTGCGTCTCCGCCGGAAGTCCCAGCAGACCGACGAGCCACCCGATCACCTGATTCTCGACCACCGCGGGCGCGTCATCGAACTCCGCGACCTGCGGATTCATCCCGGAGGCCAGCATATCCGCCAGCATTGCGAACGGCGTCCCCGTGCCGATGACCCAGCCCCAAAAGCGCGGATGGATATTGCCGGTGGGGTAGGGCAGCACATCGCGCTTGAATTCTTCGTAGACGTCCGCCGCTGCCGTCGGCTGACGCGGGGCGCGAGTGTCGGACAGGCGTTTCCGCACGTCGGCGGGCACGGGCGTCCACACTGGGCGCTCCCTGACCGTGCGCAGGTACTCGAGCATCTCGTCCACCATGCGGTGGCCGAGCAGGCGGAGCTCTTCCCAGCCGCGCGCATCCGCCGGGTCGAGGCTAAGCTCCGGCGAGGACCTCGTAGTGGTCGACGAAGGGTTCGAGCTCGACGAGGAAATCGCGGTCTTCCGGGTAGTAGTGGGCTTTCTCATAGTCCTCTCCGGCGAAGCGCCGGATTGCTTCGAATGAATCCCACAGCGAAATGAACGTGAACTCGGCGCGATCCTGCTTGATACGGCGCAGCACGTAGACGCCGCGATTGCCGGGTGTCGCGCGACACTCCCGCGCGCCTGTCCGCTCGAGATAGGCGGCGTATTCGTCGGCACGCGCGGCATCGGTAACGCCGTGCCAGATGCGGGCGATCAGTTTAGAGGCGGTCGAGCTTGGCGACGGTGCGTTCATTGTGGACGTTTCCGGTGTTCAGGGTCGAGCTGGGCTCGAACAACAGCACATGCGTTTCCTCTTCAGCGACTGGCAGGTGCTCGACGCCGTGCGGAATGATGACGAACTCCCCGGGGTCGATCACGAGATCCTTGTCTCGCAGCTTCATCCGGAGCCGGCCCTTCACGACCAGAAACAGCTCATCCTCATGCTCATGATGGTGCCAGACGAACTCGCCTTTGAGCTTCGTGAGCTTCACGAGATTGTCGTTCACCTCGCCGACGATCTTGGGACTCCACTGATCCTGAAACCGGCTGAACATCTCGATGAGATTGATCTTGCGGACCGGGGGACTCATGATGCGCGCTCCAGGACGGTGTTGGTATCGACGACGGTGGAGAATTCGCCGTTCAGATCCGCGAGGGCTACGTCGTGCACGAGGTCCGACGCGTAGCGCTTACCAGTCGGCCCGATCGAGTCGAACGTCGCGGTCGCGTCGGACACGACGTAGGTCGTGAAGCCGAGGTTACCCGCCATGCGTGCGGTGGTCGAGACGCACATGTTCGTCTGCATGCCTACCACAACCAGCGTCTTCAGTCCGCGACGCCGCAGATCTGCTTCCAGCGTCGTGCCGATGAACGCGCTGCTGACCGACTTCTGCACCACCGGCTCGCCGGACAGTGGACGGACTTCGTCCTTGATCTCGACCCCCGGCTGTCCCGGCCGCAGCGGAGACTTCGACTCGGTTGAGAGGTGCTGGACGTGGATGATCGGTCGTCCCGTCTTGCGCCAGGCCGCCTGCAGTCGCGCGATGTTCTTCTCGAGATCCGGATTGTTGCGGTGGTACTGCGCCGCGTAGACGTCCATGCCTTTCTGGACGTCGACGATCAAGAGAACCGCATCGCGAGGAAGGGGCGGCGTCATGTGTTGGCCTCTGGCTCGGGGCGGATCGGCGAATTGTCGGATGGGCCGATCGTAGCCCCGCTTTCGATCCGTCCGTCCGCCGATCCGCCGATCCGCCGCTGCTTAAGCGACAATTGGATCCACACAACGGCGATCACGATCATGCCCATCGCCACAAATGTGCGCGGGCCGACCGGTTCGTGCAGCAGGAGCCAGCCGAGCAGGACGGCGATCACCGGGTTCACGTAGGCATAGGTGCCGACGATGGTCGCCGATGCGTGGCGCAGCGCGTACGAATACGCGCTGTAGCCGAGAATCGATCCGAAGATGACGAGATACGCCATCGCGCCGATGCCGCGTGTGCTCAAATGCCAGGACGGCCATTCGCCCAGCAGCGTCCCGACCAGCGCGACCGTGGCGCCCCCGACGATCATCTGAAAGGCGGCGCCCATATACGGACTCGCCTGCGTCGGATGACGCTTCGCATACACGCTTCCCAGCGCCCACGACGCGCTCGCCAAGGTCAGCGCGATCGGACCGCGCTTATCGGCCGCGAGGATCTCGGCGGGCGTGGCGCCTACCAACAGCAGGGTCCCCAGGAAGCCGAGCAGCAGTCCGGCGACGATGCGCCAGTTCAGGTCGCTCTGGCCACCCGGGATGATGGCGTCGAACAGCGCGGTCCACATCGCGACCGTGACGACGAAGATGCTGGCGATGCCTGAGCCGATGTACTGCTCGGACCATACTACGAACGCGTTACCGCCGGCGAGCAGCAGCAGACCTACGATTGCGAGTGTGCGCCAGTCACTTTTGCGCGGAAGCGGATCGCCGAGCGCGCGGGCCAGCGCGAGCAGAATGAGTCCCGCCACCAGGAATCGCAGACCGGCGAACAGGAATGGCGGCAGCTCGGTGACGCCGACTTTGATCGCGAGATAGGTGGAGCCCCAGAAGACGCAGACAACCAGATACGCGATGAGTGCTTTGCCTTTGAGCGCGGGCATCAGTCGGGCTCCGTGGGAATGAAGCCCGGCTTTTCGAACAACGTGGACAGCACGATGGTCGTGCGTGTATTCATCTGGGAGTTCGGTCCGCGCAGGTCGCGCAGGATTTCCTGCACCCCCTCGAGATCGGGCGCGACGACTTTGAGGATGTAGCAGTCATCGCCCGCAATGTGATGACACTCGAGCACGCCGGGATGCTTTTCCATCTCCCGCATGCGCGGCTCGTCGCCGACGTAGTCGCTCGAGCCGTAACGGACCGCCACGAAGGCCGTCACCGGCAAGCCGACCTTGGCGCGGTCCAGCTGCACGCGATAGCCGCGGATGTAGCCGGACTCTTCGAGTCGTTTGACGCGCTCCATGATCGCCGGCCGCGACAGACCGACTTCATCGGCGACCGCCTGGTAGCTCGCGCGCCCGTCCTGGCCGAGCATGCGGAGAATCCGGCGGTCGGTGGCGTCGAGCTCAGTCTTTGCGGGCATTTGGGAGGCTCTCCACGCGATTGTCCGACTATACGTTGCCGAAAAGCTCTGCGTGTGAACGCATCATAACTTTAACTGGTTCCTGTCCGACGGAATATCCGGTTTAGACCGTCGAATTGTCCTTGGATTAGGACAGTGGCGCGGGTACTATTCCGCTCATGGAGTCGTTGCGCGCCCTCCTTCGCACGTTTCCCTCGGTCCTGCTTGGGTATTCGGGTGGAGTGGATTCCGCCCTCCTGGCCGTCGTGCTGCGCCAGGAGCTCGGCAAGGAGCGGGTGCTGGCGGCCATTGGCCGCAGCGCCTCGTACCCCGATGCGCAATGGCAAGTGGCTCGCGAGGTGGCCGCACGGTTCGACATTCCGCTCGTCGAGATCGAGACGCACGAGCTCGAGGACGCGAACTATCTCGCCAATCCCACCAATCGCTGCTTCTACTGTAAAACCGAGCTCTGGCACCGGCTCGTGCCGCTCGCCCGTGAGCGCGGGCTCGCGGTCGTATGCGACGGCACGAATGCCGACGATCTGCGCGAACACCGGCCGGGCAAGGCGGCGGGAGTGGCCGCCGGCATACGGTCGCCGCTTGCCGAAGCAGGACTCACCAAGGCGGATATCCGCGCGGCATCGCGCGAGCTGGGGTTGCCGACGTGGGACGCCCCGGCGGCGCCCTGCCTTTCGAGTCGCGTGCAATACGGACTCTCGATCACACCATCGCGCTTGAAACAGGTGGAAGAGGGAGAAGCGTATCTGCGGTCACTGGGTGTCGCCGGGGATTTGCGGGTGCGTCACTTCGGCGGGATCGCGCGTGTCGAAGTCGAGCCGTCGTGGATTCCGTGGATCGAAGCGCGGCGCGCGAAGATCAGTGCGCGTCTCGAGGCGCTGGGTTTCGCGCAGGTCGAGATCGACCCGCGCGGTTACCGCCGGGGGAACCTGTTAGAGCGTTCGTCGCTCTGAACTTTCCCGATCGGTTGCGGCACGATCTCTGGGACGCACTCGCGCCGGTGCGCGACGCCCGAGCGCAGTTGCCGCTCAAATGGGTCCGCCCGGAGAACATTCATCTGAGTCTCAAATTTCTCGGCGACGTGGACGAAGCGCGGGACTCCGAGCTCCGGAAAGCGTTGCAGCGTGCCGCGGGGACGAGCGGGGAACCGCGTCCCCTGACGTTGCAGATCGCAGGATTCGGCGTGTTCCCGGACTATCACCGTCCGCGTGTGGTGTGGGCGGGGGTGACTCCCGATCCCGGACTTGAGCTGCTGCAGCACGGCGTCGAGCAGGCGTTCGCACCGCTTGGCTTTCCGACGGAGGCGCGGGCGTTTCGGCCGCACGTCACGTTGGGACGCGCCGCGCGCGATGCGCGGCCGGGCGATCTCACGGGACTCGAAGCGATGCTGGCGGGAACGAATTTCGACGAATCCGTCACCGTCGACGAGGTGGACCTGATGCAGAGCACGCTCCAACCCGGTGGCGCAGGCCCGGTGTATCAGATCAAATACCATGAACGGCTGTCTTAAAGGCGCCTTCAAGCTCGGCTGCGCCGTGCTCCTCATCGGCGTGCTCGCGTGTGCGTGGTGGTTTCGCGAGCCGATCATGCACACCTTCGCGAGCTGGTTCGGGCGCTCCACGGCGCTGCCGCCCGTTGCCGACACGGCGGTGGGCGCACCGACGCAAAAAGCGACGGCGTCGGGCCAGGCCAAGGTCGGGAATCTTCGTACCAGCGCCGGCCCCGACTCGGTGGTGCTGACACCCAACGAGGTCGCGTCACTGATCGGGGCGGGCATGGATTGGAACGTCCGCAAGATGTACGACTCGCTGCGCGTCGAGCTGCAGGAGGGAACCCTCATCCTGCATGCGCGGCTCGATACGCGGGCCCTGCCGCCGGGAACGCTGGGACCGTTTGCGGGAATGTTCGGCGCGCATGAGCCGCTGCGGATGGGCGGCACATTGTCCATCGCCAGACCCGGGACCGCGCTCTACGAGATCACCGAAATCAGCCTGCGCGGCATCGAGATCCCCGGCCCACTGGTCAAGCAGCTCACGAAGCAAATGGCCGGGGCCTCGGGGAACGGCGCGGTGCCGTTGAAGGTGGATCCGTCTGTTTCCGATGTGAAAGTGCATACGACGGGCGTCGTGCTGTACAAGCGGCGAGGCGGCGCTGCCCGATGAGTCCGCGACGGGTCATGATTGTAGACGATGAAAAGGGGATTCGTGAAGCGCTGAAGCAGGTGCTCGAATACGAAGAGATCGAAGTCCAGGTGTGCGCCTCGGGTCACGAAGCCATCCGCAACTATCCCGAATTCAAGCCGCACCTCGTCTTCCTCGACGTAAAGATGGAAGGGATGGACGGTCTGGAAACGCTGAAGCGCGTCCGGGAGCTGGACCCCGAGGCGCAGGTCGTGATGATCTCAGGGCACGGCACGATCCAGACCGCGGTCGAAGCGACCCAGCTCGGCGCGTACGATTTCCTCGAGAAGCCGCTAGACACCGATCGCATTCTGCTGACCCTCCGCAACGCGCTGCAGCACGTCGGGCTCGTCAGCGAGAACGTGCGCCTCAAGCAGGAAGTCCGCGCCCAGTACGAGATCGTCGGCTCGAGCAAAGCGATTCGCCAGGTGATCGAGCTGATCGAGAAGGTCGCGCCCACATCGGCGCGCGTCCTGATCACAGGGGACAACGGCACGGGCAAGGAGCTGGTGGCGCGGGCGATTCACGCGCTGAGCCCGCGCGCCGCGGGAAACGGCCCGTTCATCGAGGTCAATTGTGCGGCGATTCCCACGGAGCTGATCGAAAGCGAGCTCTTTGGCCACACGAAGGGCAGTTTCACGGGCGCGTCCGCCGATCGCGTCGGCAAGTTCGAGCTCGCCGACGGCGGCACGCTGTTTCTCGATGAAATCGGCGATATGAGTCTTTCCGCACAGGCCAAAGTGCTGCGCGCGCTGCAGGAAGGCGTGATCTCGCGAGTGGGATCGGGAAAAACCTTACCCGTGGATGTGCGCGTGATTGCGGCGACCAACAAGACACTCGGCGCGGAAATCGAGCAGGGCCGGTTTCGCGAGGACCTGCTCTACCGGCTCAATGTCGTCCCGATCCATGTGCCGGCGCTGCGCGAGCGTCGCGGGGACGTCCCGCAGCTCATCGCCCATTTCGTCACGGAGCTGACGCAGCGCGGCGGATTTCCCGCCAAGCGGTTCGAAAATGGCGCGGTCGAGCGACTCACGGCGCACGATTGGCCCGGTAATATCCGGGAGCTCAAGAATGCGGTCGAGCGCCTGCTGATTCTCGTGCCCGGGCCCACGGTCACGCCAAGCGATGTCGAGCGGATTGTCGGAAAGGGGGAGGGGGGACGGGGAAAGGCGACCAGCGTCGGAGCGGGGGGCGGGGACGCCCCCTGGTTGCGCGCCGCGACGTTCGAGCAATTCAAGGAGGCCGCGGAGCGAGCCTTCCTCCGGGGTAAGTTGGACCAGCACGACTGGAACGTGTCGGAGACCGCGCGCTCAATCCAAATGCCGCGGAGCAATCTCTACAAAAAGATCGAGCGCTACGGATTGGGGCGTGGCGGAGAAGGGGTAATCTGGTGACAGACAAAGATCCAAAAGACCGCGATTGGGATCGCGAGATGCGCGAGGTGGATAAGCTGCTCGCGAAGCTGCCCGACGCCGAGCCGACGCTCGGCCGCGGTGTGCCGACGGTGCCGGTCTCGCCTCGATCCTCAGTTGGAGGCGTTGCCGCACCGGGAGGAATGCAGACCTCGGGCCGCGCCCGGGGGCGCGCGTGGTTGACCACCTGGCTCCGTGTGGGGCTGGGAATCGCCCTGGGCGTCGGCATGCTGGTGTGGCCGTATTCGCACGCCTGCGGGCTCAAGCTGGTCTTCTATCTTATTGGCGCGACGACGGTGACCGTCGCCGGGGTCTGGAGCGCGCTGACCTCGTGGAAACGGCGCCTGGGCATCGCGCACACGTTGTCGATCATCCTGATGATCTGGGGTCTCGGATTGGCAGGTCGCCAGCTGCTGCCGCGGCTGTATGGCAAGACGCCCGTTCCGTTCTTCTGTCCCGAACCGTGAGAGCCATGGCTTCCCCTCCTGAATTCAAAAATTTCATTGCGGGCGACTGGGTCGGTCCTGCGATGGGTGAGCACTTCGAGAATCGCAACCCCGCGGACTGGAACGATGTGATCGGCCGGTTCCCGCGCTCGGGAGCGGACGACTTGAAGCGCGCGATCGCGTCGGCGAAGCGGGGCTTTGCGCAATGGTCCAAGACGCCGGCGCCGATTCGCGGGCAGGTGCTGCAGCGAGTCGGCCAGCTGCTCGTCGAGCGCAAGGATGCGATCGCGCGCGCGATGACGCGGGAAATGGGGAAAGTGGTCGCCGAGACGGGCGGCGACGTCCAGGAGGGCATCGACACCGCCTTTTATGCGGCGACCGAGGGCCGCCGCTTGTTCGGCCGCGTGGTGCCGTCCGAGCTGCGCAACAAGTGGGCGATGAGCTATCGCCGTCCGATCGGCGTCGCCGGACTCATTACGCCGTTCAACTTCCCGCTCGCCATTCCCACGTGGAAAATGTTTCCTGCCCTATTGTGCGGAAACGCGGTGATCTTCAAACCCGCCGAGGACGTGCCGCACACAGCGCATCTGCTCGTCGAGGTGCTCCTCGAGGCAGGCCTGCCCCCGGAGGTCGTGCAGCTCGTGCACGGCCAGGGCTCGGTGGTGGGTCGCGCGCTCGTCGAGCATCCGGATGTCCCGGTGATCTCGTTCACGGGGTCGACGGAAACGGGCTCGGCGATCGGCGCGACGTGCGGCAAGATGCACAAGCGGCTGTCGCTCGAAATGGGCGGGAAGAACGCGATGATGGTGATGGACGATGCCGATCTCGACCTCGCGCTCGAGGGCGTGCTGTGGGGCGCGTTCGGCACGACGGGCCAACGCTGCACCGCCACCAGCCGGCTCATTCTGCATGAGAAAATCCACGACCGGTTCGTGCAGATGCTGACCGATCGCGCCGCCAAGCTGCGCCTCGGTCCCGGTCTCGACGACAAGACCGAGGTTGGGCCGCTGATCCACGAGGAGGCTCGCCAGAAGGTCGCCGAGTACGTCGATATCGCGAAGAAGGAAGGGGCCAGCGTCGCGCTCGGCGGACGCATTCCGCAGGGCGACAAGCGGCTCGAGTGCGGCTGGTTCTACGAGCCTACGGTGCTCACGGGCGTGAAGCCGGGAATGCGGGTCGAGCAGGAGGAGATTTTCGGCCCGGTGCTCGCGGTTCTCAAGGCGAAGGACCTCACCGAGGCGATCCGCGTCAATAACGACGTGAAGTACGGGTTGTCGAGCTCGCTGTACACGCGCGACATCAACGGCGCGTTCCGGGCAATGACCGATCTCGACACGGGGATCACCTACGTCAATGCCCCGACGATCGGGGCGGAGGCGCACCTGCCGTTCGGCGGCGTCAAACAGACCGGCAACGGACACCGCGAAGGTGGGTGGGAAGTCTACGACTTTTACTCCGAGACCAAGACGATCTACGTCGATTACTCGGGGACGCTGCAGCGGGCACAGATCGACACGGAGTAAAACGCTCCACCCGGCGGCAGAATGGTGACGACGATCACTCGCGGACGGCTAACGTCAGGGCATGCCGTACGAGTCGGTCGTCGTCGTTCTTGCGACTCAGGGCGCGAGCCTCGAACGTGACGCGCTCGACGCGTTGCCGGAGACGACGGTCACATGGTGTCGCGTCGAACGGGAGGGCCGGGTCGCCTGTCTCGCCGCTCGCGTCCGTCATCTGGACCCCCTTCCTGAATTCCGAGTCAGAGTTCGGCAATGGAGTGCGGCTCGCGGATGGGGCGTAACTGTTGCGCCGTGCGGGCTGGATTGCTAAGATAAGTCACATGCATGACTTGGGAGCCCCGGTGGCCGGATATGGCGCTGAACCGCCACGGCTCCCGTCGCCCCCTCCAAATCGCCGCTCCGTATTAGCTCGCTGGTTCGACAGTTGGATGCGCTCGCTCGGTATGGCGGTCGTACTGTTCCTCATCATTCGCACCTTCCTTCTCGAAGCATTCCAAATCCCCTCCGGCAGCATGGAACGCACGCTCCTGGCGGGGGATTTCTTGTTCGTGAATAAGGCCGTCTATGGCGCGCAGATTCCCGGCACGAATGCGCGGCTGCCCGGCTTCAATACGCCGCGACGCGGCGACGTGATCGTATTCGCGTACCCGAAGGACCCCACGCTCAGCTACGTGAAGCGCGTGATCGGCTCGTCGGGTGACATCGTCGAGATGCGCGAGGGCCAGGTGTACGTGAACGGCCGAGCGGTCGAGGAGCCGTACGTGCAGCGCGTGGATCCATTGCACGACGGATACGATCCCGAGTTCAACTGGCAGCGCGAATATCTGGTGCGGCGCACCGATGAGCAGCGACGCCGCTATCACCCCACCCGCGATACGTGGGGTCCGTTGCGTGTCCCCGGGGACAAGTATTTCGTGCTGGGGGACAATCGCGACAATTCGGCGGATTCACGCTATTGGGGCTTTGTCGATGCGAGCGCGGTGAAGGGCCGCCCGCTCGTCGTCTATTTCAGTTACGATCGCGGGACGCGCGATGTGCTTCCCTGGCTGACGGACATCCGCTGGAGCCGGCTCGGTTCGCTGATTCATTAGAGTGGTAGCTTCCGCAACGAGAGGAGTGGCCACCGAATGCAATTGAATACGGCGAGGCGCGCATCATTTGATGAGGGATCTCTGGATCAGTATCTGCGGGAAATCAGTCAGTATCCGCTGATTACGCGAGAAGAAGAGGTCACCCTCGCGCAGCGGATCAAGCAACAGGATCCGGAGGCGCTCGACAAGCTCGTGCGCTCGAACCTGCGGTTCGTCGTGTCGGTCGCCAAGAAATATCAGAACCAGGGCGTGTCGCTCTCCGACCTGATCAACGAAGGCAACCTCGGCTTGATCCGCGCCGCCCATAAGTTCGACGAGACCAAGGGCATCAAGTTCATCTCCTACGCGGTCTGGTGGATTCGCCAGGCCATTCTGCAGGCCCTCGCGGAGCAGTCGCGCATCGTGCGCGTGCCGCTGAATCGCGCCGGCACGCTGCACCGCATCGGCAAGCGGTCGGCGTCGCTGCTCCAGGAGCTGGGTCGCGAGCCGACCGTCGAAGAGATCGCCGAGGGGATGGACATCTCCGAGGAAGAAGTCGCGAAGACGTTGTCGATCTCGCAGGCCCATCTGTCGCTCGACGCCCCGCTCACGCCCGGCGAAGACAACAAGCTGCTCGACTACCTGCCCGATACGACCAATCCCGGGCCGGACGACGAGATCTTCGAGCACGCGCTCACCGAATCGATCGAGTCGGTGCTGGCGACGCTCAAGGAGCGCGAGGCCAGAATCCTCAGGCTGTACTTCGGGCTGGAAGGCCAGGAGCCCATGACGCTCGAGGAGATCGGCTCGCAGCTCGGCATCACGCGCGAGCGGGTCCGGCAATTGAAGGAAAAGGCGCTCGCGAGGCTCCGCCACGTCTCCAGAGCCCGCGCGCTGGAAAGCTTCCTGTCCTAGCCCCGGGGCGGGTATCTTTCCCGCCCTATGGCCAGCCAAGCGTCCTTCGACATCTCCACCGGCGCCGACCTTCAAGAGGTCGACAACGCCGTCAATCAGGCCCAGAAAGAGATCATCCAGCGCTACGACTTCAAAGGCTCGAAGGCGTCGATCGCGTTTGATCGCCCCAAGGCGACGCTGACGCTGGTCGCCGACGACGACTTCAAGATGAAAGCGCTGTTCGACGTGCTGCAGTCGAAAATGATCAAGCGCGGCGTCCCGGTGAAGAACATGGAGCTCGGCGAAATCACGCCGGCCGCAAACGATACGGTGCGGCGCGAGATCAAGCTCACGCAGGGCATCCCGCAGGAAAAAGCCAAAGCCATCGTGAAGGCCATCAAGGACAAGAAGTTCAAGAAAGCCCAGGCGTCGATTCAGGGCGAAGAGATCCGGATCCAGGCCCCGTCCAAGGACGAGCTGCAGGAAGTCATCGGGTTTTTGCGCTCGCAGGATTTCGGCATCGAGCTCAAGTTCGGGAACTACCGCGGATGAAGCTGGGCGTCATCTCCCTCGGCTGTGACAAAGCGACGGTCGACTCGGAACGGCTCGTGGGCGAGCTGGTCGGGCACGGCGCGGTCGTCACGCCCGACCTCCCGGGTGCGGACGTGATTCTGGTCAATACCTGCGGCTTCATCGATGCGGCCAAACAGGAGTCGATCGATGCGATGCTCGACGCCGCCAAGCTGAAGGAAGGCGGAGTGAAGGCGGTCGTAGCGGTCGGTTGTCTCATTCAACGCTACAAGCAGGAGCTGCAGCAGGAGATCCCCGAAGTCGATCTGTTTCTCGGGTTTTCGGAACTCCATCATCTGATCCCCGAGCTGGCCCGGCGGGGGCTGATCGCCGATCCGGTCGCCGAACATCCGGGCGTGCGACAGTTTCTCGGCGATCAGCCGCACGTGCGGTATCTCAAGATCTCGGAGGGCTGTGACCACACCTGCGCCTTCTGCGCCATCCCGCTGATGCGCGGGAAGCATCGCTCGGAGCCGCTCGCCCGACTCATTCGCGAGGCACAGCAGCTCGAAGCCCAGGGCGCGAAAGAGATCAACCTCGTCGCGCAGGACTTGGGGCATTGGGGCAGGGACCTGGGGCTCGGGGGACCGAAGCTCCCGGATCTGCTGGAGGCCCTGCTCAAGGAGACGTCGGTGCCCTGGTACCGGCTCCTATACGTCTACTCCGCCGGGATCAACGAGCGCCTGGTCGAGCTCATGGCGCGCGAACGGCGGATCGTGCCGTACATCGACATGCCGATCCAGCACGCGACCGACCGCATGCTCGAGCGGATGCGGCGGCCGGAGCGGCTACACACCCTGCGGCAGAAGCTCGCCTGGTTGCGCGGCGCGGTGCCCGACCTCGCGATCCGCACGACGTGCCTCGTGGGATTTCCGGGCGAGACGGAAGAGGACTACCGCGCGCTGCTCGCGTTCCTCGAAGAGGCGCAGTTCGACCGCATGGGCGCGTTTGCGTACTCGCTGCAGGAAGGGACGCGGGCGATGCAATACGAAGACGACGTCGAAGACGGCGTCAAGCGAGATCGTCTAGAGGAAATCGTCGAGGTACAGCGTGCGATTTCCGCCGAGCGATTGGCGCGGTTCGTCGGACGGGAAGTCGACGTGTTGGTGGATCAACCAGGTGTTGGACGCGTGAAATGGCAAGCAGATGATGTCGACGGCGTCACGTATCTGGAGCAGGGCGGC
>Ga0209488_10000296_pt1 | contig 40608 bp, 34 predicted proteins | sample Rivendell_Oct201_8_FD_188349 | JGI IMG/M metagenome (GOLD analysis project Ga0209488, IMG submission 188349) | Vadose zone soil microbial communities from the Eel River Critical Zone Observatory, Northern California, USA -... | ecosystem: Environmental > Terrestrial > Soil > Vadose zone >...
TCGTCCTCGAACGCGCCGAACGAGATGAATTGCAGCTTCTTGCGCGGGCCCTCGATGATCGAGCCCCAGCGATGCGAGTGGCCGTGGGTGTAGAGGCTCAGCCGGCCGCCCTCCTCGCGCAGGTCGAGGCCGAAGCTCGAATAGAACCGGCGGGCATCCTCCGCGTTCGGCACCGAGAAATTGAAGTGGTCGAGCGAGTGCACGCCGAGCTCGCCCGGACGGCGGGTCAGCGGCTGCGTCAGCGGTCGGATCTGCGTCATCGGACGCCTCCAAGAAACGGGTCAAGAATGCGGCCAAGAATACGGCCATGAATGCGGCTCTCGGCCGCCATCATACTGTCAGGCCCATTGTGGGAAAAGCGATAACGCATTGCCGCGATCAATGGCCTCGCGCTGCGCCTGCGGCAACGGAACCGCCTCGTAGGTCTTGACCGCCTCGCCGATCACACGCGCGTTGGCAAATGGCCAATCGCTGCCGAAGACGATCTGGTTCGGCGGTGCGACGGCGTTCAGACAGGTCAAGGTTTCTGCGGTGGGCGACAGGGCGTTGTCGTACCAGAAGCGGCCCAGCCGCGCGTAGATGTCGGCGGGCGTGAGCTGCTCCAGCCGGGCGTCGATCATCGGCGAGATCGACAGCCGCCAGGCGAAGTAGGGCATCAGCCCACCCGCGTGGGCCAGCACGAACCGAATGCGCGGAAAGCGCTCGATCGTGCCGCTGAACACGAGGTTCACCGCCGCCCGCGTGGTATCGAACACATATTCCATCATGAAGCCGGGCCAGGGCAGCTCGAGCATGCGGCTCGACGGATGCAACGCCGGATGCACGAAGACGATCGCGGCGTGCGCGTTGAGCGCCTCCATGACCGGCTCAAATTGTTTGTCGCCCAGGAACTTCTCGCCGTAGCTCGCGAACAGGCAGACGCCCTGGTGCTTGAGCTCGCCGAGCGCGTAGTCGATCTCGGCTGTCGCCTCGCGCATGTCCCACATCGGCACCGTCGCGAAGGCACCGAAGCGCTTGGGCCAGCGCACCGCAAGCTCGCCAGCATAGTCATTGCAGCGCCGCGCCAGCGCCGCAGCTTTGACGGGATCGCCGAACTGCACACCCGGCTGCGCCAGCGAAGTGAGCGCGACCGCGATGCCATTCTGGTCCATCAGCTCGAGCGCCAGCTCGGGCGACCAGTCCGGATAGCGCCCGATCGCAGGCCCGGCACCAGCCGCATAGGCGGCCTGCTGATAGAACTGCGGAATGAGGTGAAAGTGGAAATCGATCCGGCGGTGGGACGTCATGAGGCGTTACGCTGAATATTGGGAGATGGATTCTTGTAGGGTGGGTTAGCGTGGCCTAGGACTCGCGGCGGAGTCAAAGAGCTTGATCCACGCGTAACCCACCATCATGCGCACAATGGTGGGTTACGCGTGGATGGATGCCAACCACATCACAAAAGCACGGGCCACGCTAACCCACCCTACAAGGCGGCGCCGTCTCACGAAGCCAGCCCGAACAGCTGCTGCGCATTGCGATGGCAGATCTTCTCCTTGTCGGACTCCGACAAGCCGATCGATTGCAGCACCTTGATGGTGTCGCGGATGTAGCCCGGGCCCTTCTCCTTGTCGAACGGACAATCGGATGCGAACAGCGTGTGATCGGGCGTGAAGAAATCGATGCCGCAGATGGTGGCGGCGCGCGCACCTTCGACCGCGGTGTCGCCATAGAAGCCCTTGAAATAATCGTAAGGGCGTTTCTTCAGGCTCTTGAGCAGCGCACCATAGTCTTCATCCGTGGTGCGCGCACCGAGCTGGTCGAAGCTGTGCGCCACGCGCCCCTCGAGATAGGGAATGACCCCACCCAAATGATGCGAGATGATCTTGAGATCGGGATAGCGATCCATGATCCCTGAGAACACGAAGCGCGAAAGCGTCACGCCGGTCTCGTAGGGCCAGCCGAGCACGCTGCAGATCTCGTATTTCGAATAGGTCTCGGTCGGATAGTCGGGCATCTGCCGCGTGCGCGAGGGATGCAGCAGGATCGGCCGGCCGGATTTCTCGATCACCTCGTAGATCGGCCAGAAATGCTTCTCGTCGATCGGCGCGCCGTTGGCATTGGTGGCAAGCTGAATCGCATTGGCGCCATTTTTAAGCACGCGCTCCGCCTCCTTGGCGGCCGCCTCAGGCGCGTTCATCGGCAGCAGCGCCGAGTAGCCGACGAAGTGCTTGGGGTGTTTGGCAACGATCTCGGCGAGACCGTCATTGGCGACGCGCGCCATCTCGGGCGATTTGTCGGCGGGGAACAGCCGCTCGACCGGCGGCAGGCCATGCGACAGCACCTGCGCATAGTTCTCGAACTGCTCGACGACCCGCAGCCGCTGATCGAGATCGAACAGCGCCGGGATGCCGCGCACGCGCTTGCCGATGTCCTTGGCACCGGAAGGGCTCTCCAGCAGCGCGTCGAAGTAGCGCTTGGGGAAGAAATGATTGAAAGCATCGATATAGCGCACGGAAGCGTTCTCCTGTTATCCCGAAACGAACCACAGCGCCGTAGGGTGGGCAAAGGCGATGGCACTGGGATCAGACACGTGGGTGCCTAACGTGCGCCGTTGCCCACCAGGGACGGTGCAGCTCGCATCGATGCCGCTGGTGGGCAACGGCGTACGAGAGGCATATCTGTGTGGTGAGGCATTGCCAGCGCCTTTTGCCCACCCTACGGCGCTCAGAGCGCTGGATAGAAGTCATCAACCCGCCGTCCGCAACAGCCCGACCTTGCTCATCAGCGGCTCGTCGGAGACGCGCAGCAGCACCGCATCCTCGACCGCTTCGATCGCGTGCGCATGCCAGCATGGCATCGCGGCCACGTCGCCATGCCCAAGTATCTCGGAGAAGCCTTCCGCCGTGACACGCGCCTTGCCGCTCGACACCGCATAGATGTTATTGACCGTGTTCTTGGGCATCTCGTGCCGGCCATCCTTGGGCAGCCGAATGAGATGCAGCGCGATCGTCGGCATCACGTCCTTGGCGATCTCGACCACCTTGGCGTCGCGCCCCGACCCGAGCGCCTCGCCAGCCGGAATGCGCATCGGCGTCGGCCCACGCGAGGTGACCGGCTCCATCTCGCCGTTCGGATAGGGCTCGAAGAACATGGCCTCGCAGAGCTGGACGAACGGGATGTCGAGGAAGTCGATCCAGTAGCCGGTCTCATCGGCCTCGTTGACATGGCCGTGCCAGCATCCGCCCGGCGTGAGCAGCACGTCGCCCGGAATCATGTCGATCGCGGTGCCGTTCACAATCGTAGCGATGCCGGGCTTGCCCTTGAGCACCAGCCGCAGCGCATTGGCCGAGTGGCGGTGCGTGCGCGCGCGGTCGCCCGCCATGACGCATTGATAGGCGGCAACGAGATGACGTGTCGACGCGTAGCTATTGCCCTCGATCGGATTGACCATGATGAGATTGCGGCGCTCGGTCATGTCGGCCGGCACCATGTTGTGAGAAGCATCAAGGGCCTGCTTCGCCTGCGCAAAGCGCCACACCGCCGGCTTGAACTTCGGCTTCGGCTCCGCCCACATCGAGGGCTCCGGCCGCGCCCAGCCAGGCGAGAAGTGCTGCGCCTGCAGGTTGGCGTAATAAGGCGTGCTCAGGTCTTCCTTCCTGGTCAGTAGCATGGCCATCTCCTCTCCCCCCGCATTATTATGAAGCGATATAGAACTTATGAAGCGATGCTGACGGCCTGCGCCCCCACAGATGGCAGCACCCCGCGCACGCGATCGATGATCGCATGCGCATCAGCAGGCTCCGCATCGGCGCGCCAGGCGACGTGGCCATCGGGACGCACCAGCACCAGGCGGCGCTCGTAAGCCTGCAACACATCAGGCGCCTCGATAGCAACGACCTCGAGCGGCACCCTGCGCTCGCGCGCCGCGCGCTGCAATCCTTCGCCGGCGGGCGCATCGGCGCCCAGCCGCAGCAGCACAAAGCCTCGCCCATAGAGATCGAGCGTCGAGCGCCCGTTCGCAAGCCACACATGCGGGGCGCGCGCGCCCGGCCGTGCGACCTGGGTATAGGTCCTGCCTTCCAGCGGCGGCGCCGGCGTGCCGTCCGGCACCACGATCGGAGAGTCGTCGTAGCGATAACCGAGGTGATAGCCGTTCATGAACCACTCGTGGCTCATCAGCTCGGTGTACCAGTCGCCGTAGGCCTTGCGCGCCGCGTCGCCCTTAGGCCCCGGCTGAAAGACTTCCGGCGGCGGCTTGTGAGTCGTGCGCGGCGCCAGCATGCGCTCGAGATTGTCGGTCGATGCCTTGATGTTGCGCACCGCCACCGGTTTGCGCTCGTATTCATAAGTCGACAGCAGGCCAGGCCCGGCCCAGCCCTTAAGCACGGCGTCGAGCTTCCAGCCGAGATCGACCGCATCCTGCATCCCGGTGTTCATGCCCATGGCGCCGGTCGGCGAGGTGAGATGCACCGAGTCGCCCGCGAGATAGATGCGCCCGCGCCCATAGCTGTCGGCGACCAGCTCGCGCCGCACCCAGCGCATCACCGAGAGGATCTCGTAGTCGAAATCCTTGCCCATGGCGCGCGTGAGCAAAGAATGGATGTCGGCCTCGGTATGGCTCACCTTGTCGGCCGAGCCGACGATCGACATGCGGAAACGATCGCCGCCGTTGATCGCCACGATGGTGAGCCAGGTGCCTTCCGGTCCGATGAAGATGAAGCGGTAGCCTTTGCCCTTGTCGTGCAGCGAGACGAAATCCGGGCAGCGGAAGATCACATTGGTGGTGTAGGTGAGCGCCGGATGGCCGCTCATGCCGATGCCGAGGCGCTCGCGCACGATCGAGCCGCCGCCATCGGTGCCGACCAGATATTGTGCTTCAAGCGTGCGCGTTGCGCCGGTGAGATTGTCTCGCACGGTCGCGATCACGCGATCGGGTTTTTCCTCGAACCCAACGAGCTCGGTTTGATTGAGCAGCGTCACGCCCGGGAGCGACGTCGCGAACCGCTTGACGATCGGATCGAACATGTCCTGCGGCACGCGCTCGCGCTTCTGCGGGCTCTCCGGCGGGCAGGCTTCGTATGCGCGACCGGGGAAGCGCTCACGCCCAAGCTCATAGCCGGTAAGCGAGGTGAGCCAGATGTAGTCCTGCGGATAGTCACCCGGATAAGGCGCATCGCGCACGTCATCCGCGATGCCCCAGCGCCGGCAGAATTCCATGGTGCGCACCCCGATGAGATCCATCTTGGGGTGGTCGATACGGCCGTCGGTCTTCTCGATGATGGTGCAGGCGTTGCCGCGCCAGCCCAGATCGCCGGCAAGCGCAAGCCCGATGGGACCAGCACCGACGATGAGAACAGGAATGGTCATGCGGGGGCGTTCGCGCCGCTTGGTATCATTTGTAACCAAATTGTAGTGGGGTTCGCGGCGGCAGTCGAGCCCCTTGCCGCCGCGCCGATCAGGCCGGGGCGGCGGAACCGCCGCCGCCGCTCAAAACGAGGAAGGTTCATGGCTGATCTGGTCGGAGGTGACGTCAACTCCTCCGCCGGAGCCTCGAAGTGGCGCTTTGACCGAGTCAAAACGTCACTGGTCGCGATTTGTGGATTTTGATGTCGCTAGTGGCCGAGCCGATCAACGCGGGCTTCGACCCTCACCTTCTGACAGTAGAGATCGTCGGCACTGGTCGGCAACCCCAGGCTGCTTCCAACTTCGTCGATGTAGTCCAGGACCTTGTCGATCAGGGCACTGAACCATGCACCCTGCTGACGCTCTTGCGCTACTTGCTGATGCGCTGCTTGCTGATGGATCATCGAGTCCCTCCAGCTGCGATGTTCACGGCACCATTGAGCCACGCAACGTGGTGAATGAAAAGCGTAAAGTAAATCATTGGTAAACGGCGTCACAGAAACCCAACCGCAGCGTCATACCTTGTACTTCTGCTCGAGCGCGTCGAATGCATCCTTGCCGACGAGGCGTTGGCGCTCGGAGAAATCGACCGCCAGCGCACTGGCGTCGCCGACCTGGCCGTTCTTGCGCAGCACGTCGAGCGCAAGCTGCATCCCGCGCACCGAAGCTTGCAGCGCCAGGTTGGCATAGAGCACGCCCGCGAAGCCGAGCTCTTTCAGTTTCTGGTTCGGCAGCTCAGGCGTACGGCCGCCGAGCACGATGTTGACGATCTGCGGCCACGGCAACTTGCCGATGGCGGCGATCTGCTCGGGCGTCTTCGGCGCCTCGATGAAAGTCATATCCGCGCCGGCCTCGCGATAGCGATGCGCACGGTCGATCGCCGGCTCGAAGCCCTCCACCGCAATGGCGTCGGTGCGCGCCACGATGATGAGATCGCGGTCTTGGCGTGCATCAGCAGCGGCTTTCACCTTCGCCACCATCTCGGCGCCCGGGATCACCTCCTTGCCGTCGAAATGCCCGCAGCGTTTGGGGAACACCTGGTCCTCGATCTGGATCGCATCGGCGCCGGCACGCTCCAGGAGCTTGACGGTGCGCACCATGTTCATGGCGTTGCCGAAGCCGGTGTCGGCATCGACCATCAGCGGCCCCGGAAAGACCTCGCGAATGGTGCCGACGTGGTCGGCGAGCTCCGAGAGCGTGACCAGCCCGTTGTCGGGGATGCCGAGATAGGTGTTGGCGATGCCGGCGCCGGTGATGTAGGCGGCCGGGAAGCCGAGGTCGGCCACGACACGGGCGGCGAGCGCATTGCTCACGCCGGGCAGGACGACGGCGGCGCCGGGCTTGAGCAGGGTTCGGAAGTGCTGGCGGGTGGAGGGATTTGTCATGGGCGCCTTATAGCCGCTGTTGCGTGCGCGCGGCTAGCTTGCGAATAATGCGCCCAACCCGTTCGTCCCCGCGCAAGCGGGGACCCAGTCCTTCCAGGCCGTGCAACGAGCCCTGGGTCCCCGCTTCCGCGGGGACGAACGGAGGTGAGCAGCGATAGTCTTAAGGGTGGAAACGTATGTCCGGAATTCCAATCACGTTCGCCTGCGGGCTCTATGACCGCATGCTGGCACTCTACACCGGCGACGTGAAGCCGCACGGCATCGACCTCAATTTCCTGGCGATCGACCATCCGCGCGAGATCTTCGACCGGATGCTGATCAATCTCGAGTTCGACGCCTGCGAGATGTCGAGCTCGGAATTCATCCGCCGTGCGGTGCGGCCCGATTGCCCGCTGGTGGCAATCCCGGTGTTTCCCTCGCGCGTGTTCCGGCACGGCTATATCGCGATCGACAAGCGTCAGGTGCGCGAGCCCAAGGACCTCGCCGGCAAGCGCATCGGCGTGCCGCTCTATGCCATGACAGCGGCGATCTTCATCCGCGGCCTGCTCCAGCACGATCACGGCGTCGATCTTTCGAGCGTGACCTGGGTCGAGGGCGGCATCAACGACACCAAGCCCCATGGCGCGCCGTCGAGCATCCCGCTCGCCCGGAAAATCGCGGTCGAGCCGCACAGCGCGACGCTCTCGCTCAACGCGCGGCTCGAATCGGGCGACATCGCCGCCATCATCAGCTCGGGCCTGCCGAAGGCACTCAAGAGCAACCCCAACGTCGCGCGGCTGTTTCCGGACTACAAGGCGCGCGAGATCGACTACGTCAAGCGTACGGGGATTTTTCCGGTCATGCATCTCGTTGCGATCCGCCGCGACGTCTATGAGAAGAACCCGTTCGTGGCGACGAGCCTGTTCAATGCCTTCTGCGAGGCCAAGGCGGTCGCGGCCAAGAAGATGCGCGAGCTCGGCACCTTGCGCTACATGCTGCCCTGGATGGCGTCGGAGATCGAGGAGATCGACGCGGTCTTTGGTGGCGATCCTTGGGGCGGCGATCCTTGGCCCTACGGCATCGAGCCGAACCGGGCTACGCTCGAAGCGCTGGTGCAATATCTCGCCGATCAAGCGCTGATCGAGAAGCCGGTGCCGCTCGACGAGCTGTTTGTGCCGATCTACGGCCAGGAAGCAACGTCGTGACCGCGTCGGCGCTCTCGCCCTCCCAGTTGCGCCTGCGCGCCATCCGCTGGCGCACCCCGCTCGACCGCGTGCTGGTGCTCACCTTGATCGTCGCCCTCTGGCAGGCCGGCAGCATGTGGTTCGGCGCCTATTGGCTGTCCTCGCCGTGGGCGACGACGACGCGCTTTGTCGAGCAGATCCTCAATGGCGAATTGCTCCGGCATGCCGGCTACACGCTGGCGGAGGCCGGCGCCGGCACGCTGATCGGCGGCCTACCGGCGGTGCTGCTGCCGTTCTGGTTGCGCCGCCATCCCATCGTCGTGGCGATCCTCGATCCGTTCATGATCGGCGGCTATGGCGCGCCCAAGCTCGCCTTCGCACCGCTGTTTCTGTTGTGGTTCGGCATCGGCATGGAATCGAAGATCGCGCTCACCGCCAGCGTCGTCTTCTTCATCGCGTATTTCGCCACGCTCGCCGGCGTGCGCGCGCTCGATCCGCGCCTGGTGCAGATGGCGCAGATCGCCGGCGCGAGCGAACGGCAGATCGCGCGTCACATCGTGATGCCGGCCGCCGTGCCCAACATCTTCGCGGGCTTCCGCATCGCGGTGCCCTACGCGATCGGCTCCGCCGTGATTGCCGAGCTGATCTCGTCGAATCGCGGGCTTGGCTATCTGGTGCAGACGGGCGCCATGAACTTCGACACCACCAGCGTGTTTGCCGCCATCGTGGCGGCGACGCTCCTGGTGCACGCAGCCAACGCGCTGATGAACATGCTCGAGGCGCTGCTGATGCGCTGGCGCCCGCCGCTCCAGTCGATGATGGAGACCTGACGCCCGTGGCCACCGCAACGCGCTTGGACACGACACTCTTGGATGCGAAACTCTTGGAGGTACGACAGCTCGGCAAGCGCTTCGCGCAGCGCCAGGGCCGCGACCAAGGCCGCGAGCCTTCGCCCTGGGTGATCCAGGATCTGTCGTTCTCGGTGCGCGCGGGCGAGTTCCTGACCATCGTCGGACCCTCCGGCGCCGGCAAGTCGACGCTGCTCAACATCATTGCGCAGACCGACACCGCGAGCGCGGGCGAGATCGTGTTCGACGGCACGACTATCAGCAGCCGCGATCCGCGCGCGCTCAAGCCCGGCATCGACCGCCGCATCGGCTATGTCACCCAGGACGACAATCTCCTGCCCTGGCGGAGCACGCTCGACAATGTGCTGTTCGCGCTCGAGGTGCAGGGCCGCCTCAATGACGAGACCCGCGCGCGCGCCGAGATGCTGATCCGCGCAGTCGGCCTCGCCGGCTTCGAGCACTATTATCCGCATGAGCTCTCCGGCGGCATGCGCAAGCGCACCTCGCTGATCCGCACGCTCGTCTACGACCCGCCCATGATCCTGATGGACGAGCCGTTTGCGGCAGTCGATGCGCAGACCCGCACCCAGCTGCAGGCCGACCTGCTCACGCTGTGGGAGCTCGGCCGCAAGACCATCATCTTCGTCACCCACGACATTACCGAGGCGATTGCGCTCGGCGACCGCGCGCTGGTGCTGAGCAAGCAGCCGACGCGGATTGCGGCCGAGCACGCGATCCCGATCCCGCGACCGCGCAACGTCAAGGACATCTTCGCGCTCGAAGGCTTCGCGGCGGTGTACGAGAAAATCCGGGCGGACGTGCAATGATGGAACTGTGCGTAGCGACACACGCAGGCGGGCTCCCTCTCCCGAAGGGAGAGGGGTGGGGTGAGGGGTTACAAACTATCGATAGGTCCGAGCCCCCTCACCCCACCCCTCTCCCCTGTGGGGAGAGGGAGCAGGCCGAGTTCGCGGCACGTCTTGCAAATCACCTCTCGGCAGGCAGTCTCCATGGCTGAGATCGCAAGCGAAACCGAAACTCCATCGAGCACGATTTCCCGCAAGGCGACGATCTATGGCGGGCGCCTCGCGCTCGCGGCCGCGATCATCCTTTTCTGGGAATACCAAGCCCGCACGCTCGGGCCGCTATTCTTCGCCCCGCCGCTCGACGTGCTCAAACGCATCGGGACACTTGCCATGAGCGGGCAGATGCTCACCGACATCGCGGCGACCATGCGCGTCTCGGCGGCGGGGTTCGCCATTGCGGCGCTCTGCGGCGTGCTGCTGCCGTTCCTGCTGCGGCGCTCGCTGCGCGCCACCGAGGCGGTCGAGCCCTACATCATGGCCTCGATGGGCATTCCCAAATACGCGCTCGCGCCCTGGCTCATTCTCTGGTTCGGCATCGGCGACCTGCCCAAGCTCATCGTGGTAACGCTGGTCGTGTTCTATATCCTCTACATCACGACGTTTGCGGGCATCCGCGGCGTCGACCAGCGGCTGATCAACATGGCGCGCGTCATCGGCGCCAGCGAGCGCGTCATCGCGCGCGAGATCATCTGGACCTCGCTGCTGCCGTTCTTCTTCACCGGGCTCAAGATCGCGTTTCCGCGCGCGGTCTCCGCCACCATCGTGGGCGAATTCCTGGTCTCGACGGAAGGCGTCGGACGGTCTATCGAACACGCCCGGCAGATTTCGGATACGACCGGCGTGTTCGCCGGGGTGGTGATCGCGATCGCGCTGGTGCTGACGATCAACGGGATCGTCAACCTGTTCGAGCGCTGGGCGCTGCGCTGGCGGCCGGTCGAGCGGGACATGCAGATCTAGGGAGCGACAATGAAACTTCTGAGCTTTATGGCGAACGGCGAGAGCCTGTTCGGAGTGGTGAGCGGCGACGGCGTGATCGCGATGAACCGGCGCGTCGGCTGCAAGAGCCTGCGCGAGGCGCTGGCGGCGGGGCTACTGCCGCAGATCAAGGCCGCAGCGGAGGGCGCCACGCCCGATCACAAGCTCTCGGCCATCACGTTCCTGCCGGTCATCCCGGACCCGGAGCTGATCACCTGCGCGGGCATCAACTACCGCTCGCACGCCTCCGAGACCGGCCGCGAGGTTCCCAAGCAGCCGAGCATGTTCATCCGCCGCACCAACACGCTCGTCGGCCACGAGGGCGAGCTGACCCGCCCGACGGTGTCGCAGCATTTCGATTTCGAGGGCGAGTTCGCGGTGATCATCGGGCGCGGCGGCCGCCACATCAAAATCGAGAACGCGCTCGACCATGTCGCCGGCTATACCTGCTTCGTCGACGGCAGCGTGCGCGACTATCAGAAATTCTCCGTCACCTCCGGCAAGAACTTTCCCGGCACCGGGCCGCTCGGCCCCTGGATGGTGACGACCGACGAGATTCCCGACCCGACCAAGCTCACGCTGATGACGCGGCTCAACGGCCAGGAGATGCAGCGCTCGGGCACCGATCTCCTGATCTATTCGGTGCCGCACATCATCGCGTTCTGCTCCGACTTCACGCCGCTCTCGCCCGGCGACGTGATTGCGACCGGCACGCCCGAAGGCGTCGGCCATCGCCGCAGTCCGCAGCTGTGGATGAAGCCCGGCGACGTGCTCGAGGTCGAGATCACCGGCATCGGCGTGCTGCGCAGCCACGTGGTGGATGCGAAGTAGTCAGGGACGGCACTGCCCTTCCGTTCGTCCCCGCGCAAGCGGGGACCCAGGGCGTCACGCACAAGCTTTAGATTAAGATCTGAGTCCCCGCTTGCGCGGGGACGAACGGAGAGTCTCGTCACATACTCACCGCATGGAGAGTTACTTCACGTACTCATCCGTATAGAGCCCGTCGTATGACTTGAGCTTGTCCTCCGCCTTCAGCAGCCCGGCGTCGATATTGTAAAGCTCGCCGTTCTCGAGCGCGGCGCGCACCGTCACCGGTGAACGCGGCGTCGACTTGCGGATCAGCTCGAAGCCGGCCGCCAGCACCTTGTCGTCAAGCGTCGAGAACCGTTTCTTCAACAGCGCGAGCGTCTCGGCCGGACGGTCGTGCAGATAGGCAACGGCTTCCACGAGGGCGCGGCCCATCTTCTGGCAGATCGATTTGCGCCGCTCGCAGGTCTCCGGCTTGGTGATGATGGTTGCGTTGCCGAACGGCGTCATGTCGGGCGGATCGCCATCCGGTCCGCTCGCGATCAGCGTGGCGTTGCCCTCGAGCACCGGGCCGATCGGCCATGGCATTGACATCGCGAAGCCGTCGATCTGGCGCGCCTGCAGCGCCGCGAGCGCGGTCGGCGGCGCCATCGGCGAGATGCGGATCTCGTTCGGATCGAAGCCCGCGCGCTTGGCCAGCATGAGCGGATAGCCATGAATGATCGAGCCGATGGCGTCGACCGCGATCGTGCGCCCGCGCAGCAGCTTGATGCGGTCGGCGAGCAGCGTCTTGGGATCGATATTGGGCACCAGGTCCTTGCGCAGGATGATCTGCACGATCGGCCGGTCGGTCGGGTTGACGATCGAGAGGAGCCGCTGCCCGCGCGCAGCGGCGCGCGTCTGCACCCCCGTCGAGGCGAGCGCAAAATCGGCGCTGCCCGAGATCACCGCGTTGGTCGATCCCGGCCCGGCAACCACCAGCGGCTTGAGCTTGAGCCCGTGCTTGGTGAACAGCCCGGCGTCCTCCGCCACATAAGCGGTCGCGAAGGTGAAGGCGACGTTCGGGTAGGCGAGCGAAGTCTCCTCCTGCCCCACAGCCGGAGCGGGCAGCAAAGCGCCAACTGTAAGCACTAAACCGATTGCATGATTTCGCATCGCGGGCACCCGTGAGCTGATGGGCCGATCACTGCGCAATCTTGGACGCGGCAGCGACAGAATCCAAGGCCGGCATTGTCACAGCCGCCCTTGCGCGACGAAATCGAGATCACTAGGGTCCCGCCCGCTTTTCGCTGTCCCAGCCCGCTCAGGTGCCGCTCCTGCCCATGACCAACGACGTGCTGATTGTCGGGCGCGACTCCGACGTGTTTGGCGAGCATCTCGGCCAGCAATTTTCGGGGTTGCGGTTCCGTTGCGCGCACAATTCCGCCGACGCGCTGGCGCTCGCACCTCCCTGCGCAATCCTAGTCATCCGGACCGATGAGATCTTCGCGGGCCTCATCGCCGCGATGCCGCGGCTCCGCCTGATCCAGGCGCTCACGACCGGCGTCGACCACATCATGGCGCTCCCCAACCTGCCGCCGGACGTGATGATCGCAGCCGCCCGCGGCTTCCATGGGCCGCAGATGTCGGAGCTCGCTTTCCTGTTCATGCTCGCGTTCGCGCGCAAGTTTCCGACCGTGCTGGAGAACCAGAAGCGCAAGATCTGGGACCGGCGCGAGCAGCGCCTGCTCGTTGGCAAGACCGTGGTGGTGGTCGGGGTCGGCCGCATCGCGGAGGAGCTTGCACAACGCTGCAAGGTGTTCGGCATGACGGTCGTCGGGGTGAGCGCTCGTGCCACAGCGCCTGGCTTCGACGCAATGTATCCGCGCGCACAGATCGCCAAAGCCGCATCGCTCGCGGACTTCCTCATCCTGCTCGCGCCCTACACCAAGGAGAACCATCACCTCGTCAATGCCGCCACGATCGACGCCATGAAGCCGGAGGGTATTCTCATCAATATCGCGCGCGGCGGCGTGCTCGACGAGGAGGCGCTGCGGCGCGCGCTACTCGCCGGCCGCATCGCGGGCGCCGGCCTCGACGTGTTCCAGACCGAGCCGCTGCCGCCCGAAAGCCCGCTCTGGGACACCTCGAATGTCATCATCACCTCGCATGTCGGCGGCGTGTCCGAGACCTATGCCGAGCAGGTGATGCCGCTCCTCATCGACAATCTGCGCGCGTTCGTGGATGGGGCGCCTGAGAAGATGAGCTACATTGTGAAGAGGGTGAGTAGTGAATAGTGAGTAGTGAATAGAAAGCCCTGCTCACTTCACTACTCACTATTCACCATCTCACGCAGAAAGGTTCCACCATGTCCGCCATCGAACGCGTCGAAACTCCCATCTCCATGCCGGAGCTCGAGCGGCGCTGGGCGGCCGTGCGCAAGGAAATGGCGGCGCGCAACATCGACGCGCTCATCACCCAGAATGCCAGCGACTGGCTCGGCGGCTACGTGAAATGGTTCACCGACGTGCCGGCGCACAACGACTATCCGCGCAACGTCATCTTCCATCGCGACGACCTGATGACCGTGGTGGAGATGGGCAACAAGGATCGCGAGACCAATCTCGGCGGCAAGGACCCGCTCAATCCCGGCGTCGGCGATTGGATCTCCAGCCCCTCGTTCTTCTCCGCCGCCTACACCCATGGCTACGACGCGGAGCTGGTCGCCAAGGACCTCAAGCGCCGTGGCCACAAGACCATCGGCTGGGTCGGGCGCGGACGCCTGCAATATGATCTGGTGCGCATCGTCGAGGAGCAGGTGGTGAATGCCACCTTCGTCGATGCCACCGACCTCGTCGATCGCATCAAGGCGATCAAGAGCGACGAGGAGATCGCGCTTATCCGCCGCGCCGCCGCGATGCAGGATGCGCAATGGGCCAAGGTCGTCAACACGCTGAAGCCCGGCATGCGCGATAGCGAGATCACTGCGCTGGCGCAATACCAGGGCGAGCTTCTGGGCAGCGAGCAGGGCCTGTTTCGCTGTTCTTCCGCGCCGCTCGGCGCGCCCGCGATCCTGCGCGGCCGCCACTACCAGGGCCGCATCATGCAGCGCGGCGACTACATGACGCTGCTGATCGAGAATAACGGCCCGGGCGGACACTATGCCGAGCTCGCACGCACCTTCGTGTTCGGCAAGGCGTCGGCCGAGCTGCGCGACGCGTTTGCCATCTGCGTCGACGCGCAGAAGCACACCGTGAGGAATCTCAAGCCGGGCGCGGCGCCTGCCGAGATCTATGCAAGCCACAACGAGTACATGACCAGTCATGGCGCGCCGCCCGAGCTGCGCCTGTTTGGCCACAGCCAGGGCTATGACCTCGTGGAGCGGCCACTGCTGCGCTCCGACGAGACCATGCCGCTTGGCGCCAACATGAACATGGCGGTGCATCCGGGCTTCTTCACCCCCACCAACTTCGCCTTCATCTGCGACAATTTCCTGATCAAGCCCGACGGCGCGGTCGAGCAATTGCACAAAAGTGAGCAGAAGATCTGGGAGCTGTGATCCGAAGGGCTCGGCGGCGGCAGCCGCTCACGCCTGCGCCATTCGTGGCGGTAGCTCACCCGCCTTGGTGAGGCGCGTCACCCAATATTCCCAGGCCCGGCTCATCGGCCGCTCGCGCAGGCTGTAGGCGCAGGCCATCTCGGCCTCGCCCTTGCTCAGCGGCGTCACGGGTCCGAGCGCACGCGCGCGCAGTAGCAATTCGGCGTTGCGGTGAGTATGAATCGAGCGGAACACGACTTCCTGCAGGCTGGCGCCAACGACCGTCGCCCCATGGCGGCGCATCAGCACCATCGCATGCGCCCCGAGCGCGCGCGCGAGCGAGGCGCCGTGCTCGGCCGTGGTCAGCACCATCGGGGTGTCGCCAAACTCGTCGGCGCTGTCCCAGAACGGCACCACGGCCCCCATGGTGGCGCCGAGCCCCATGATCGGCACCAGATCAACGCCGGTGACGCAGAACGGCAGCACCGCAGCCGAGTGATGATGGCACACTGCCGTGACGTCCGGCCGCGCCTTGTAGATCTCGCCATGAATGACGCACTCGCCGTAGGGCAGGATATCGCCCGGCGTCACTTTCTTGGAATCGAGCGTGAACTCGAGAATGTCGGCGGGCTCGACCAGCTCCGGGCTGCGCGAGCGCGACAGCAGATAGTGGTTGGGATTGGTCGGATGCCGCACGCTGATATGGCCGAAGCCGTCGAGCACGCCCTCGTAGGCGACAATGCGATTGGCAAGCGCAAGGGCGTAGCAGGCGTCTTCGACGGCGTTGGGCATGGAGAGTCCTTCTGTTGGTTATTGCATCTCACAGCGTCTTGGCCGGGCTTGTCCCGGCCATCCACGTCTTTCTTGCTGAGAAGCAGCTAAGACGTGGATGCCCGGCACAAGGCCGGGCATGACGCAGAGAGAGAGGATAGCGCGGCGCACATCGCATCGCCGTGCAACGCATCTCACCGCGCCGGCTTGTACACAATGTCGAACAGCGGCTCGACGTCCTTCGGCGTCATCGCCGAGGTGATAAACTTGTACTGCAGCGCGTCCCTCAGCGTCATGTCGAGGCCGCGAATTTCTCCAATCTGCAATGCCGACTGCGGAAAGAACTCGTCCACCGCCTGCTTGGCGATCTCGCGCGGCGCCTTGGCGGATTCGGCGAAATAATCGATCGACTTGGCGTTGGCGTAGGCCCAGCGGATCGACTTGTCATAGACCTGCATCAGGCGGGTGATGGCGGCGCGCTTGGTCTTGAGCGCCTCTACGTTGGCGATATTGACCCGGATGGTCTGGTCCGCAAGCTCGGTCGCTTCGCGCGCCCGCGCCACGATGGTGATCTTGTTCTCCTGCCGCTCGCGCAGTGCAAATGGCGGCGCCGCCCAGCCGATGTCGATCTGGCCGGTCATCACCGATGTGAGCGTGCCGGGCAGGCCGCCGGTTGCGGTCGGCTTTGCCTTCGACCCGGCCTGCTTGAGCAGAGAGAGCAGGATGAGATTGGAGGACGAGCCGGGCGCCGAGAACGCGATGGTGTTGCTGTCAGACGCATCCTTGAGGCTGCGGATCTTGCTGTCGGATTTCACGTACCAGAACAGCTCGTGCGCGCCCGTCATCTGTGCCGAGATGGCGCGGATCGGCGCACCCTTGGAAAAGGCGCCGACGGTGCCGAGCAGGCCGTTCGACATCGCGACGTCGACGCTTCCGGACGTGACCACCTGCAGCGTCTGCCCGCCGCCTTCGGTGTAGAAGAACTCGACGTCGAGATTGGCCTCCTTCAGGAAGCCCTCCTTCTGAGCGAATTCCAGGAACGAGCTGTCCCAGAAGCCGCGCTGCGAGATCGCGACCTTCAGTTTGTCGGGTGTCTGGGCAAGGCTTTCGGTCGAGATCGTGCCGGCAACAAGCGCGGCAAGAACAAGCAGGCGTCGCGTCAACATGGTTTCTCTCCCTGGCAGGATTGCCGCGTAGATTGCCGCAACCGGCTTCGCCATCCAACAGCAAAACGCGGGCCTCAACGCGCCATAGTGACACGACCGCCGCGCTATGGCACGCAAGCCCCGATCGTCAATGACAAGGAAGTCCACGCGATGACTGCCGAACAGCCGACATATCCGCCGATCCGCCGGGTGGTGACGGGCCACGACAACAGCAACGTCGCCAAGGTGATCATGGATGGCGAGGCCGCCAACCATAAGGGTGGCGCGTCAGGCGCCCGGTCGACCCTGGTCTGGATCACCGAGGGCGCGCCCGCCGAGATGCCGGTCGGAGAGCGGGTCGAGGACCTCGGCGCGCGCATCCTTGGCACGCCGCCGCCACCGAACGGCACCCGCTTTGCCGTGATCACCTTCCCGCCCGGCAATCCCGGCCGCATGCATCGCACCGAGACCATCGACTACGTCATCGTGATGCAGGGCGAGCTCGACATGGACATGGACGACTCGACCGTCAAGCTCAAGGCCGGCGACGTGATGGTGCAACGCGGCACCAATCACGCCTGGGTCAACCGCGGCACGGAGGTGGCGCGCGCCGCTTTCGTGTTGATCGACGCCAAGCCGCTCGGCATCGGCCATCCGATCGTGCGCGGGGAAAATGCGCGGTAATGCCTGTGCGAAATCGCCGCGACCCGTTCGTCCCGCGAATCTCCGCCTTCACAAGGACGGGGGGGGACGAAACAGAACGAACAATCCAAAGAGCGGCCTCCGGATACCCGCTTTCGCGGGAATGAACAGAGGAGGCCCGCGTCAATTCAAATGGAAGCGGTCCAGCTGCGACGGCTGACTTAACGCGCGGTGCTCATCACAACCGCCATACTTCTGTCTTCTGTGCCTGGAACTGCTGCGCCGACGAGAGCAGGAATGAAGCCCCTGGGAGAGCATCATGAAGTCCTATGCTCAGGGAGACGTGCTGTTGATTGCCGTGTCGGATATCGAGGCAACCGCCGATCAGATCGTGGCGGCAAGGGACGGCATGGTCGTACTCGCCGCAGGGCGAACGACTGCGCACCCTCACGTTTTCCGCAGCGGAGCTGTGCTGTTTCGGCAGCCCGCGCCGGTGCGATTGCCTCAGGCGAGTCGGCGAATAGTGACGTGGCCGCGCGCGCTCCTTAGAGGGTGGAGGGGGCGCATGACCCAGGCTGTCCCGAGTGATCTCTATATTGGCCATGTCAAGATCACGGCGTGTGCGTTCTTGGAGCACGGCCGTACCCCAGGCACGCGGGGCGATCACGATCCATTGCAGGTGCCCGGCGGCACTTACGTCGCGCTGCGCCAGCGCGAGTATCATGCAGGAGAGGCGCGCCGCGCCCGCAGTGCGCGCGAGCTTGGATCGATAGGTTCCGATCAGACGGAGCGACCTGTCGCACCGACGGTTAGCCCTGACGCGCAGGCGCTGATCGACCGCTTGCGCGCGTTTGATCCTTCGCGGCCGCGGCTCGATCGTGCAATGGCCGAGGATGCGCTGCGCCGCCATTTCGCTGCGCGCGGGCTGCCGGTGCCGCCCATCATCTGGAGCCCGGATCTCGCAAGTGGACATCGACACATGATCGATCTCGCCTTGGCCGCCATCCCACGCGACGCTTCGCATGGCGTGGCTCTCGACATCGCCAGAGACATCTCAGATGTCAGCACCCGTGCGGATCGCATCGCCCTGGAGACCGCTCTGGAGGACGCGGGTGCCATGGCTCTCGACATCGCTAAGAGAGTCGTCGATGCCGGCGGTCATGCCGATCATCTCGCAGTGAAGAAAGCCGCGGACGAAGTCGGCGGAGATCATGTCGCGGCCGAGGCTGCAAGGCAGGACGCCAATTCAGCGGTTCAGATCGCTTTTGCTGACGCGGGTCTCGTGATCTCAAGCCTGGAGGCGATGGAGGCTGCTGAGAACGCGGTCCGGGCGACTGCCGGGGCGGCCAATGAGGACGCTGTTTGGCTCGGCGCCTACTACGGCATTGCTGACGGCCCTACTGCCAGCTGGGGCGCTCGCCGGGCCTGCATGGAGCTCAATGCTCTTGCCGTTTTCGACTACCCAGCGCAGCGTCGGCTCGTCGACATCTGGCTGCCGATGATGGATGCATTCGAGGCGGCGCTCTGGCGCTATTGGATCACGCCGAACGAAGTGCTCTGCGTTCCACGACCGGTGTTGCATATGATGAATGATCACCTTCATCGGGTCGATGGCCCGGCGGTGGAATGGGCGGCCGGCGAGCGATATTGGTTCTGCCGCGGGGTGCAGGTTCCGCAATGGGTGATCGAGGAGCCGTCGCGAATCACGCCTAGCGCCATTCGCGGCGAGCGCCAACCGGAACTTCGCCGCTGCATGATCGAGCGGTTCGGCGTCGAGCGCTTCGTGCGCGAAACCGTCCCGCGGCCGGCCAGCGAGGACCGCTACGGAAAGTTGTGGCGCTGCGACTTCGGCGACGATGATCCATACGCAGTGGTCGAGGTCGAGGACGGCACGACCGGATCCGATGGCAGGCGGCGCAAGCACTTCCTGAGCGTGCCCCCGGAGATGCGAACGGCGCACGAGGCCGTGGCCTGGAGCTATGGTCTGGCGCGCGAGCAGTACGACATCGCAATGCGCACGTGAGACGCCCAATGTGGACAAGGCCTTCGTGGTGATCACGGCAGGAAACCTTGGGAGGCAATCCTTTGCGCATGGGTCATCCGGGCCACTAACCAAGTGACACCAAGGCGCAGGGGCAAGCCTTGACGCCCCGTTCCGGCTGGCCTTTGATGCACGCAAATTCCGCGCAGGGAGGCGTCAAGCGCCTCCCATGATGGCCCGGAAAAATGCTATCCTGCAAAGAAAAACAATCCGTCGCGGGCCTACAGCACCCATTCACCGTCTGGAGGAGGACATGGTTAAGCAAACGATCCTGGCGGGCGCACTGGCGCTCGCAGCCAGCACTGCCTTGGCGCAAACGGCCTTGGCGCAAGAGGTCAAGGTTGGCGTCGCCCTGCCCTATACCGGCATCGGCGCCGAGCTGGCGCAGCAGATCGACCGCGGCATGGAGCAGTATCTCAAGCTCAATGCTAGCGCGGTGCGGCCGTACAAGATCACGCTGGTCAAGCGCGACGTGAAGGACCCGGGCGGCGCCAACGCGCGGACCGTGGTGCAGGAATTGCTCACCCAGGACAACGTCGATGCGCTCGCGGGCTGGGTCTATTCGCCCAATGCGATCGCAGCCGCTCCGGTGGTGAGCGCCGGCAAGAAGCTCGCCGTGATCATGAACGCCGGCACCGCACACATCACCCAGATGTCGCCCTACTACGTGCGCACGTCCTTCAGCATGTGGCACTCGGGCTTCTCGCTCGGCGAAGCCGCCGCCAAGCAGCTCAAAGCGAAGACCGCGGTCGTCGGCTACACCGACTTCCCGCCCGGCAAGGACAGTCTCAATGCGTTCAAGCGCGCCTTCGAGGCGAACGGCGGCAAGGTGATCGACGAGATCCCGATGGGCGGGGCCGGCGCCGTTCCGGACATGACGCCGTTCTTCCAGCGCGCCAAGGACAAGAAGCCGGACGTGTTCTTCGTGTTCGTCCCAGCCGGCGATCACGCCACCGCGGTGACCAAGACCTACGGTGCGCTCGGCATGCGGGCGGCCGGCATCAAGCTGATCGGCCCAGGCGACATCACCCAGGACACCAAGCTGCAGGACATGGGGCCAGGTGCGGTCGGGCTGATCACCATGCATCATTACAACGCCAACCTCGACAATCCGGAGAACAAGCGCTTCGTCGAGGCCTGGAAGAAGGAATACGGCGCCAACTCGACCACCGACTTCATGGCGGTCGGCGGCTACGACGGCATGGCGGCGATCGTGCACGCCGTGCAAGCCACCAAGGGCAAGCTCGATTCCGAGGCGGCGCTCACCTCGCTCAAGGGTTGGAAGTTCAACAGCCCGCGCGGCCCGATCATGATCGACCCCGACACGCGCGACATCGTCATGAATGAATACCTCTCCGAGGTGATCATGAAGGACGGCCGTCTCGCCCAGAAGGTGATCGGCAAGATCGACAACGTGAAGGATGCCTGCAAGGCGCAAAAGATTGCGCCCTGCACCTGAGGTTGGCCGGCATTCGCGAGGCCGCCGTCGCGGCGTCGCCATCCATCGCTTGAGCATGCGGGTCGGGAAACCGGCCCGTACGCGCGAGCGGAGACATGATGTGAGAGCACTTTCGGGGCGGGGACGAGCGTGATCTTCGATATCGACGTCGCCAGCATGCTGCTCGGCGGACTGGCAGCCGGCATGGTGCTGTTCATCGTGTCGGTCGGGCTGTCCGTCACCATGGGCCTGATGGGCTTCGTCAACCTCGCGCACGGCGCCTTCGCGATGCTGGGCGGCTACGTCATCGTGCTGAGCATGCGGCGCTGGGGCTTGGGCTTCGCGCCCGCGCTCGCGCTCGGCTTCATCGTCATCGCGGCGGTCAGCGTCGTGTTCGAGCGCCTGCTCTATGCCAGGCTCTATCGTGCGGCCGAGCTCGACCAGGTGCTGTTCAGCATCGGGCTCGTGTTCATCACCATCGCGGCGGTCACGCTGCTGATCGGCCCGGAGAACCAGCCGCTGACCTTGCCGGACGCGCTGCAGGGGCAGATCGATCTCGGCATCGTGCACTACCGCACCTACAGCATCTTTCTGATCGTTGTCGGCGTTGTCATCGTGATCAGCCTCTGGCTCGGCTTCGAGCGCACCCGCATGGGCGCGCAGATCCGCGCCGCCGTCGACAACCGACGTATGGCCGAGTCGCTCGGCATCAACATCGGCCGCCTGTTCACGATCACGTTCGCGTTCGGCAGCGGCATGGCGGCGCTCGGTGGTGGTCTCGGCGCCGAGTTCCTCGGCCTCGATCCGCAATATCCGCTCAAGTATCTGGTCTTCTTCCTGATCGTGGTGGCGGTCGGCGGACTGGGCCGGGTCACCGGCGTGTTCTATGCCTCGGTCCTGATCGGCGTGCTCGATTTCGTGCTCAAGAAGTATCTGCCGCAGGGCGGCACGCTGTTCATCTATGCTCTGACCATTCTGCTTCTCCTGTGGCGACCGCAGGGTCTGTTCGGAGGCAAGTCCGCGTGACCCCTACCCGCCTATCCGAGCACGTGGCAGCGGCCGACATCGTCAGCCGCCACCGCCTCCGGATCTGGGAGCCGATCCCCTGGATCCTCCTGCTCGCGTTCTATTTCGTCTTTCCGAGATACCTCGGCTTCGGCGTCGAGCTGCTGACCATGATCTTGTTCGCGCTCTCGCTCGACCTGGCGCTTGGTTATGCCGGCATCGTGACACTCGGGCACGCCGCCTTCTTCGGCGCCGGCGCTTATACGGTGGGAATGCTCGCCAAGCATGGCATCTGGAACGAGCCGATTACCAGCCTGATCCTCGCGGCTGCCATGGCAGGTGCGATCGGCCTTGCGTCGGGCTTGGTGCTCTTGCGCACCACCGGCCTTACGCTCCTGATGTTGACGCTTTGTACGATGGCGCTGCTCGAAGAGGCGGCCAATCTCGGGGCGCAATACACCGGCGGCTTCGATGGCCTCGATAACCTACCGATCCCGCCGCTGTTCGGCCTGTTCGAGTTCAGCCCACTCTATCCCAAGACGCAGTATCTCTACTGTCTCGCCGTCCTGTTCCTGTGTTTCGTGTTAGTGCGTACGCTCGCCTATTCGCCGTTCGGGCACAGCCTCACCGGCATTCGCGAGAACACGTTGCGCATGCACGCGGTTGGCGCGCCTGTGCGCTGGCGACTGGTGACCTGCTACACCATCTCAGCCGCGATCGCCGGCATTGCTGGCGGCCTCTGGGCGCAGTCCAATGCTTACGTCAACCTGAGCACGCTCGGCCTCGACCGCGCCGCGACCGTGTTGATTATCCTGGTGCTCGGCGGCTACGGGCGTATCTATGGCGCCTTCATTGGTGCCGTCGCCTACATGGCGCTATCGCATTTCCTCGCCAAGGCTTATCCGACTGCCTGGCAGCTCGGCCTCGGCCTCCTGCTCGTGGTGATTGCGCTGTTCGCCCGCAACGGCATCATCGGCCTGTGGGATCAGCTGACGAGGCGCTTCTTCGCGAAGCGTGCCGCACCATGAGCACTCCACTGCTCGAAACCCGCGGTCTCACTATCAACTTCGGCGCGCTCGCTGCTACACGCGACGTCAGCCTCAGGCTCGACGTCGGGGCGCGCCATGCCCTGATTGGCCCCAACGGCGCCGGCAAGACCACGCTGATCAACCTGTTGACAGGCGTGCTCAAGCCAACCGACGGACAGGTGCTGTTCAAGGGCAACGACATCACTGCGGTCGCGCAAGCCGACCGCGTCAAGCTCGGGATCGCACGCACTTTCCAGATCAACCGGCTGTTCCGCGGGCTCTCTGTGCTCGACAACGTCTACATCGCGGTCGCCGAGCGGCTTGGCGCGGCGCCGACCATGCTCAGGCCGGCGGGCGCCCGCAAGGACGTGGTTGAGGAGGCAATGGCGCTACTCGACACGCTCGGGCTTACGGACAATGCCAATCATCGCATCGCCGAATTGCCATACGGGCGCCAGCGCCTGGTCGAGCTCGCGATCACGCTCGGCCTCAAGCCCGACGTGCTGCTGCTCGACGAGCCCGCCGCCGGCGTGCCGTCGACCGAGAGCCACATCATTCTCGACGCGGTCGCGGCGCTGCCGCGCGAGATCGGTGTGCTCATCATCGATCACGACATGGACCTCGTGTTCCGCTTTGCCGAGCGCATCACCGTGCTGGTCAGCGGCGCCGTGTTTGCAGAAGGAACCCCAAAGGAGATTGCGGCCAATCCGGACGTCCGCGCCGTCTATCTCGGGCAGGCCGGCCATGGCTAGTGCTGTCCCGCTGGAGCTGCGACACGTCTCGGCCGGCTACGGCGACACCGTGGTGCTCGAGGACATCAACCTCACGCTCGCGCCGGGCGAGAACGTCAGCATCATCGGGCGCAACGGCGTCGGCAAGACCACGCTCCTTGTCACCATCATGGGCCACACGCGCCTGCACAAGGGCGAGGTCCTGCTCGACGGGCGAAGCCTCAACCGCATGCCGATCCATGCCCGCGCGCTCGCAGGACTCGGCTTCGTGCCGCAGGAGCGCGAGATTTTCCCCTCGCTGTCGGTGCGCGAAAATCTCGAGATCGCGGCCCGGCCGGGACACTGGACCCAGGCGCGCGTGTTCGAGATGTTTCCCAATCTCAGGGAACGGCTCGGCAACATGGGCAATCAGCTCTCAGGCGGCGAGCAGCAGATGCTCTCGATCGCGCGCGCGCTGCTCACCAATCCGTCGGTGCTGCTGATGGACGAGCCGACTGAGGGGCTCGCGCCCGTTGTTGTTGAAGCGCTCACCGGCGTGCTGATCAAGCTGCGCAGCGAGAGCGCGATGTCGATCATCCTGGTCGAGCAGAACAGCCGCGTGGCGCTCGCCTTCGCGGAGCGCACCGTAGTCATGAGCAAGGGTCGCATCGTCTACGACGGCGCATCGGCGGCGCTGCGCAATGATGCCGAGAAGCTCGCGCAACTCGTGGGGTTGGCGGAGGCCGGTTGATCACCGCGGGTCGTCGGTTGGGTCATGCTGCGTAAGAAACCTTGCGTGTCCCGGCCAAGCGAGCGGAGCGAGTGAAGAGCCGGGACCCAGGGCGCCAATCCTGAACTTCACGAATTTGCACTGGATCCCGGCTCTCGCTTCGCTCGGCCGGGACACGCAAGACTTCTGACGCAGTACAATTAGCCGCGCGCCAATTGAGTTGCCAATTCCTTTACACCGCACAGGTTGCAGGCCGGCATCACGCACTTCGTTAAGTTTCGATTTAGCCTATCCAGAAAATTTGCCTCTGATGCATGCCGTTGAACGCGGTGGAAACGCACCTCCTCTACACAACTCAGTTGGTCAACCGGGATGGTGCCAGCCGATGCTGCTAAGCAGCATTCGATCGCGAATGTTGGGACTGGTGGTCGCGACCGTGATCCCGTTCACGGCGCTGATCGGCGTGGGCCTATGGAATCAGTGGCGACATGACCAGGCCGCCGCGGTCCAGCGCGCGATCGACGAGGCGCGCCTGACTGCAGCCGAGGTCGATGACCACATCGGCAACCTGGAGAGCCTGCTGACCGGCCTCAGCCGTGCAGTGTCCTGGGACCCCGCCGACACCGCCGCCAACGACGCGTTGCTGCACCAGCTCAAGCCCGAGCTGCCGGCGTTCATTGCCAGCCTCCTGCTGTTCTCGCCTGACGGCACTAACATCGGCACCTCCTCGGACGCCGGCCGCTCATTTGTCGGCGACCGCGCCTTTTTCCGCAAGATCCTGGCTGGACAGCGGCGATCGATCAGCGAAGTGATCCGTGCGCGCACGAGCAACGAGTGGGTCGTCACGCTCGCCCGCCCAGTGCACGACAACGATGGCCGCCTGCGCGCCGTGCTGGCGGTCGGCATGCTGCTCGAACACATCCGAAACGCGTTCGATATCGGCCGGCTTCCGGCGGGCACTGCGGTGCAGGTTGTCAATGAGCAAGGCATCGTCGTCGCGCGCAGTAACGACAGCAGCTGGATCAACCGGGACCTCAGCAGCAACGCGGACGTCGCACGACATCTCGCCGCCAGGGAAGCGGGCGAATTCACCGTGTGGCCAGACGGGGTCGAGCGCATCACCGGCTCATCGACGGCGAAGCTCGTCCCCTGGCTCGTATCGGTCGGCCTGCCGACCGATATCGCATTCGCGCCCGTGCTCCGGCGTTTGACCTGGGGCGCGCTGTTCGCACTCTCCACGCTGCTGCTCACGTCTGCGATCGCGTGGACGCTGTCTGGGCGTATCGTGAGCCCCCTGCGCCAGCTCTGGAAGGATTCCCAGGCGCTCGCCGCCGGAAAGTTTGAGCACCGCAGCGTCGTGCAGACGCAAGACGAGGTCGGCACCCTCGCGGATGCTTTCAACCGGATGGCGCAACGATTGGAGGAGCGGCGGCAGGAAGCGCGCAACGCCGCCCACGAGCTGCGCCGCGCCAACGATGCGCTGGGCGCCGTCATCGACGCCTCGCCGGTCGCCATCATCTGCTGCGATCTCGAGCGCAAGGTCTTTGTCTGGAACAACGCGGCCGAGCAGATCTTCGGCTATTCAGCCGACGAGATCATCGGCCAGGTTGCTCCCCTCACGTCACCGGCGCAGGCCGAAGATTCCCCGGCGCTGTTCAAGCGCCTCCTTGCCGGCGAAACGATCCGCGATCTCCATATCAAGCGCGTGCGCAAGGACGGCCGGATGATCGACGTCCGCTTTGCTGGCGCGCCAATGTACAATCCAGACGGCTCGGTGCGCGGCGTGGTGCGCGCCTACGAGGACATCACCGAGCGCAGACGCGCCGAGGATCAGCTGCAGCGCGTCGCCCACTACGACCAGCTCACCGGCCTGCCCAACCGGCTTTCGCTGCAGAAGCAGCTCGGCCGGCTTCTGTCCGGTAGCGGCCCCAAGGAGCCCACCGGCATCGCGCTGTTCGACCTCGATGGCTTCAAGGACGTGAACGACACGCTCGGGCATTCGACCGGCGACCAGCTCCTGATCGAGGTCGGGTCAAGGCTCACCGAAGTCGCCGGCGCGCGCGGCCAGATCAGTCGGCTGGGCGGCGACGAATTCATCGTGGTCATCCCCGGCTGTGGTGATCCATTGGAGATCGGACGCCTGATCGACGCCGCGCTGCAGCGCCTCGCAGAGCCTTATGAGATCAACGACCAGATCCTGCATATCGCGGGCAGTGCCGGCTCGGCGATTGCGCCGACTGACGGGGCGAGCGTCGACGAGTTGATCGCCAATGCGGACCTCGCGCTCTACCAGGCAAAGGCCGACGGCGGCCGCGTGTACCGCTTCTTCGTGCCCGTGATGCGGGCGCAGGCGCAAGCGCGCCACAGCCTCGGTGTGGAGCTCAGGCGCGCCCATGACGCCAAGGAGTTCGAGCTCTACTACCAGCCGCAGGTGCGATTGTCGGACGAAGCAGTTGTCGGCGCCGAGGCGCTCATTCGCTGGCGCCATCCGGAGCGCGGGATTCTGGCCCCTGGCCTCTTCATCGACACATTGGCGGCGAGCTCGATCGCGCCGGCAGTGAGCCGCTGGATCGTCGAGACCGCCTGCACGGCGACGGCGAAATGGCGCGCCGAGGGACTCGCGCTTGGCCGCATCGGCGTCAACCTGTTCCCGACCCAGCTCGGCGACGTCGCCCTGCTCACCGACATCGACGAGGTGCTGCAGGCGACCGGCTTGCCGGCCGGTACGCTGGAGCTCGAGATTACCGAGAACGTCGCGCTGAACTTCGAGGATACCGAAGTGCTGCAGAAGCTGCGCGACAAGGGCATCATGCTGGCATTCGATGACTTCGGCACCGGCTATGCCTCGCTGAGCTATCTCACGCGCTTTCCGCTTGCGCGGATCAAGATCGACCGCAGCTTCGTGGCCAAGATCACCGACGATGCCGGCGACGCCGCCATCGTGCGCTCGCTGATCGCGATGGCGCACAACCTCGGTCTCGAAGTGATTGCCGAAGGCGTGGAAACCCGCGCCCAGGCCGAATTCCTGCTCAAGGAGCAATGTCAGGAGGCGCAGGGCTTTCTCTATGGCCGGCCGCTGCCGGCGGCCGAGTTCGAGGCCCTGCTGCGCAGCCGGCACGTGGCCGGCCCCGAGCGCGTGAGCGAAAAGCGCAGCAGCCATTCGCCGAGATTTCAGCGGCGCGTCGGCAAGGCGTCCGGACGCCGCCACTATTCGTAGACTGTTCCTAGCTCACGACGCGCTGCTTACGATGCGCCGCTTACGATGCCTTGGCCTGCCGCTGCCAGTGCCGCCAGGCACGATCCGCATCCTTCGGCTTCTGTCGCCGCGCATAAGCGATCTCGCTTGCGGTGAGAAAGTGCACTGGACCGAGGATGGCGGCTTCGATCTGCTGTCGCGCATTGGTTTCCGCGATGACGGCGTGGCGCACGCATTGGCGCACTGACTCACCAACCACCACCGCGCCATGACCGCGCATCAGCACAATTGCGTGGGAGCCGAGCACCCGCGCCATCGCGCTCGCCTGCGGCACCGTGCAGACGTTGAGATCGCCTTCGTCATCGACGGTGCGGATGTCGAACACCGGCGCGCCCTCGCCCAGGAACGCAGCACTCCCGACCATCGGCCGCAAACGCGTGTCGCTGTTGCAGAACGGAATGAGGCTGGGCGAATGATTGTGGCACACCGCCATCACGTCCGGCCGCGCCTTGTAGACTTCCCCGTGAATGACACGCTCGAAGAACAGCCGGTTCTCGCCAGCGCGCGTCGGCTTGTTGTCGAGGTCGAACTCTATGATGTCATCGCCGGTCACGTCCGCCGGCGGCATGCTGCGGGTGAGCCAGTAGCGCTCCGGATTGCGCGGGTCACGCGCGCTGATGTGCCCATAGGCGTCGAAGATGCGGCGGTGAGCGAGAATGTGGTTCGCCGCCACGAGATCGTCGATCAGCTCGGCATGGGTCATCGCGAAGCTCAGGCTGGGCCTTCGGCAAGAGCCGGCGGATCAAACGCCCGCACCGGCGGCATCGGCTCGTTGCAGCGCTCGATCTCGACCAGAACCGTCGCCGAGGTCGGGCCTTGACCGAGCCGCGACGTGCCACGGTCGCGAGTCAGCACATTGGCGTTGCCGTGTGCGCAGGTTGCGCCTTCGCCTCCGTCGACGGGGTCGTACCAGGCGCCGCAGGAGAGCCGCACCACGCCCGGCGCCACCGCGTCGGTCACCACAGCGCCCGCGAGGCAGCAGCCGCGCGCGTTGAACAGCCGCACTACGTCGCCATCCGCGATGCCGCGGCTGCCTGCATCCACCGGATTGATCGCGATCGCCTCGCGTCCCGCAATCTTCGCCCGCGCGCTCACCGGCCCCATGTCCATCTGGCTGTGCAGCCGCTCACGCGGCTGGCTTGAGACGAGGTGAAGCGAATAGGCGCCAGCCGCCCCCAGCCACTCCGCCGGCTCAAGCCAGGTCGGATGCGGCGGGCAGTCGTCGTAGCCAAAGCCGGCGATGCGCTCGGAATAAAGCTCGATCCGCCCCGACGGCGTCGTCAGCCGCTTGCTCTGCGGATCGGCACGGAACTCCGCCAGCATGACGTAGTCATCGGCGCGCCGCGGCAACTCGAACAAGCCCGCGCTCCAGAACCCGTCGAAATCGGGGATTGCCGCATTGGTGCGCAATCGCTCGCGCCAGCGCCCGTAGAGATGGCGCAGCCACCCCATCTCGTCGCGTCCTTCAGTGTACGCCGCCTCGCATCCCGTCCGCTGTGCCAGTGCGGCAAAGATCGCAAAGTCGCTCTGCGACTCGCCGACCGGCGCGATCGCCTGCTGCATGGCGATGACGTGCGCGCCACGATGCGCGGCACCGATGTCGTTCCTTTCAAGCGTCGTGGTCGCCGGCAGCACGATGTCGGCGTGGCGCGCGGTCGCGGTCCACCACGGCTCATGTACGATAATGGTCTCGGGCTTCTGCCAGGCGCGGCGCAGCCGATTGATGTCCTGGTGATGGTGAAACGGATTGCCGCCCGCCCAGTAGACCAGCCGGATATCCGGATAGGTGTCGCTCTTGCCGTTGTAGTCGTAGCGCTCGCCCGGATGAAGCAAACAGTCCGCGATGCGCGCGACCGGGATGGCGCGGCCAAGCGGGTTGGACAGAACCTCCATGGCGGGCGGCCCGAACGCGAGCGGCGCATCCGCGATGCCGGTCGCCGAGCCATAGCCGAAACCGAAGCCTCCGCCTGGCAAGCCGATCTGGCCGAGCGCCGCTGCGAGCAGCACCACCGCCCAATAGACCTGCTCGCCATGGTCGGCACGCTGCAGCGACCACGACGCGCTGATCATGCTGCGGTTCGCCGCCATGCGCCGCGCCAGCGCGCGGATCGTGTCGGCCGCCACGCCGGTGATCGCGGCGGCCCAGTCGGCGTCCTTCGGCTGACTGTCGGCCGCGCCTGACAGATAAGGCCGCAGGCGCTCAAAGCCCGTCGTATAGCGCGCCAAGAACTCCTCGTCGTGCAGCCCTTCCGCCACCAGCGTGTGCGTGAGCGCAAGCAGCATCGCGGTGTCGGTGTTGGGCCGGATCGGAATCCAGGACGCCCCGGCGGCCTGCGGACCGTCGTCGCGCACCGGGCTCACGTTGATGACCTCGATGCCGGCACGGGCCAGCTCCGCCATCCAGCCGGCCACGTTGTGCTCGCCGCAGCCGCCCTTGGCGACCTGCATGTTCTTGGGGTTGGCTCCGCCGAACAACAGCACAAGCCGGCTGTGCCGCACGATCGACGACCACGATGTGAGCGGCCCGGTCACCGCCTGCGCCGAGCCAAGCACATGCGGCAGGAACTTGAGCGCCGTGCCGAAACTGTAGTTGGCATCCTGGTCGACGAAGCCGCCGAACGCCGCCAGGAAGCGACGCGTCTGCGCGCGCGCTTCGTGAAAGATGCCGGCCGAGCCCCAGCCGTACGAGCCGCCCATGATCGCGGCCGCGCCATGCTCACTCCTGACACGAAGCAGCTCGGCCGCCGCGAGATCGAGCGCGCGCTCCCATGACACCGGCACGAAGCGCTCGCGGCCGCGACCGGCGCGGCTTTCAGGTCCGCGCGCCAGATAGCCTTCACGCACCATCGGGCGCATGACGCGTGTCTTCGAATACACCGCTTCCGGCAACGCCTCGATCAGCGGCGAGGGATCGGGATCGCGCTCGAACGGCCGCACGCCAACCATGCGCCCGTCGTCGACCGCAGCCTGGAATGCACCGAAGTGCGAGTGATGCTGGATGAATTGGACTGCCATCGGATCAATTCCTCACCGGCAGAAACTCCTCGGTGTAGAGCGTCTTCATGTCCGGCGCGGTCGGCAGAATCTCAAGCTCGACCAGCGAGCGCGCCAGCACATCGAGCGCCTTGGGCCGAAAGCGCAGATCGCGCGAGAGCATCGGCATCGCCTTGTCATATTCACGCGTCTGGATGTCCTCCGAAAGCTGGCTCACAGTCGCGACCAGCTTGATGGTCTCCTCGCGATTCTTCGCCATGAAATCGATCACCTCGATCCAGCCGGCGAGAAAGCGCTTCACGCGATCCGGGTGAGTAGTGACGAACTTCTTCGTCCCGAAGATCACGTGGGTGTGGAAGTCCTTCACGTGGTCGCCGAACTCCACCAGCACCCGGCCGTCGCCGTTCTTCTCCAGCATGTAGCCGATCGAGGACGAGGTCACGATGCCCTGCACATTGCCGGCCTTGAGCGCCGCGACCTGCGCCGGGTTGACGCCGAGCGCCACGGTCTTGATGCCGGCCGGACCCCAGCCGCGCTGGCGCGAGAACTCGCGCACCAGCCAGAAGGTCAGCGAGCCGCCAGTCGAGACCGACACGATCGCGCCCTTGAGATCGTCGTAGCTCTTGATCGGTGAGTTCTTGCCGACGGAGAGCCCCATCGCGAGCGGTTCGTTCGCCATGGCAGCGACCGTCACCGCCGGCACGCCCTTCGACAGAAAGCCCATGCCGGGGCCGGAGCCAAGCGAGAAATCGATCGAGTCGGCAACCATCGCCTGCTGCAGGCGGGCGTCGCCGCCGAAGCCGATCGATTCGACGTCGAGGTTATACTTGGCCCAGATCCCTTTCTCCTTGCCGATCTCGATCGGCGCGAATGCAAAGGTCGTGGCGGAGGCCTTGCCGACGCGCACCTTGTCGGCGGCAAGCGCGTGAGTGGTACACAAGGCGAAAAAGCTCGCCGCAAGCAGGCTGCAGCACGCGAGCATATTGTGAGGGGCTGTCATCGCGTGTGTGCCCATGGTCCACCCATTTGTCCTGGCGCGCGGTTATTCTGACTCGCCGCGCTTCTGCGCCATTATAGCAAATAAGCCCGAATTCCGCGCAAGACCAGTGCGCGCTTGCGTCCTAACGCCCGCTGCCGGAAACGGCAAAGATCTCGTCCAAATCCTGACGGCCATCCAGCACACGCACGACCTCAGCCACACCATCCGTCACGCGATAAAAGACGACATGCGGACTTGCGACGACCGAGCGAAGGCCCGGTCTGATCTCGCCTCGGGACCGTCCTGCGAAGGGATGCTCCTCGAGTATCCGGCAGGCTTGGCCGATCTCGCGAACGATCCTTTCCGCAGTCGATCGTCCGGCTGCCCCGAAATAGTAGTCCCAGATTTTGGAAAGGTCGGAGTGCGCGTCCGGCGACCAGATGATCGGCCGTCTAGGATCGGCCATGCTTCTCGATCGATTCCCGTATGAATTCCTCGATGTCGAGCGGCCTGCCTTCGCCCGCATCGAGAGACCTGAGGCCCTTGTCAATCTCAGCCCGCAGCTTGCGAAGCTTCTCGACGTGAGACAACAGACTGCGGCCGATCTGTTCCTGATCGGCTGCAGGCAGGCTCGCCACTTCGGCGATCGCTTGTTCGAGAAGTTTGACCATGGCAAACCATACTACCCCATTGGCACCGGCATCAAGATTCAGAATTGGGCTGACGGTTTGCGCAATTCTCGACAAAGACGCCCTATGTTGCCCTGACGGCATGCGCGCGGTCGACGTCCGGATGGTGCGAGCTGCCCGCTGACGCAGGCCAGTGCACTGCAACGCACCGCAGTCATGCATGAAAACCCGCGCGCCGCCGCGGGAAAGCGTGCTATCAGAGATTCTCGCCTGGCTCCCGCCATCATGACCTATCGATTCGTCCTTCCCCTGCTGCTCACCGCCATGTGCGAGCAGATCGTGACGTCGCTGATGCGCATCACGACTTCCTATCGGGCGGTGGAGCTTGGCCTCTCGGTGGTGTGGCTCGGCATCATCACCGCCTTCTTCGCGGTGCTGCCGATGGTGACGGCGGTCAAGATCGGCCGCTTCATCGACCGCGGCAACGACGCCCGCACGGCCTGGATCGGCGGCGGCCTCCTGGTGATCGCCTGCGCGGGCTTTGCGCTGGAGCAATCGCTTGTTGCGCTACTGCTCTTCACCGCGCTGCTCGGCATTGCGCACCTCATGCTGGTGATCAGCCAGCAGGTCCTGTGCGCACGCCATGGCGGCCGGGAGGGCGTCGACCGCATGGTCGGCAACTACATGGTGGCGAACGCCATCGGCCAGGGCATCGGCCCCGCGATCGTGGGCTGGGCCGGCGGCTCCGCCAGCATCCCGCCAACCAGGCTGCTGTTCGCCATCGGGCTTGCCTTCGCGTCACTATCGTTTGCCGCCTCGTTCTTTCTACGGCCCGGGCCACCGCGGCCGCCGAAGCGCGGGGGCGACAAGCTTGTCCCGGTCAGCGAGATCGCGCGCATTCCGGGGCTCAAGCTCATCTTCTTCGTTAGCGTGGTGACGGTCGCGGCGCAGGACCTGATCGTGGTCTATCTGCCGGCGCTCGGAGCCGAGCGCATGATCTCGGTCGACATCATCGGCATGCTGCTGGCTGTGCGCGCCGTCGCCTCGATGGCCTCGCGCTTCCTCTATGCACGGCTGAGCGCGCTGTTGGGCCGTTGGCGGCTGATGGCGATAAGCACATTGGCGAGCGCGGTCTTCTACGCCGCCATCGCGTTGCCGCTGCCGATTCCGCTCATGGTCTTGATGATCGCGGCCGCCGGCTTCGCGCTCAGCAATGCCATTACGGTCAGCATCGCGACGCTGCTCGCCATTACTGGTGACGAGACCCGCGGCACCGCCAACTCGCTGCGCATGATGGGCAACCGGATGGGTCAGTTCGTGATTCCATTCCTGGCCGGGCTGATCGCTGCCGCCTCCGGCGTCGCCGGCATCTTCCTCATCATCGGGGCAAGCCTCGGCATATCTGGCGCGGTCGCGCAACTGCAGCGGCGCGCGCAATGAGCGAGCCGGCATCGGCGACCCAGCCCCGCAATGTCGCGCGTGCGGCCGCGCTTGTCTCGGCGGGCTCCTTGACTCTCGTTATGATGGCGACCGTGGTGAAGCATCTGGGCCACGAGCTGCCCGCGCTGGAGATCCTGTTCTTCCGCTCCGCCATCGGATTGCTGTTCGTGCTGCCGCTGTTCGCTCGCAATCCGCGCGAGCCGTTTCGCACCAAACGTCCCGGCATGCATCTCCTGCGCGGCGCGGTCGGCGCGGTCGGCAATGCCTGCTTCTTCTGGACGATCACCCACATGCTGCTCGCCGACGCCATGGCGCTGCAGTTCTCACGTCCGCTGTTCATGATTCCGCTCGCCGTGTTTCTGCTCGGCGAGACTGTCGGATTGCGCCGCACCGCGGTGGCTGCGGTCGGCTTTGCCGGCATCATGCTCTACGCGCGCCCGTTCACGGGCGGTTTCGAGCCTGATGCGTTTGTCGGCGCGCTCGGCGCGCTTGCGGGCGGCCTGGTGGTGATCTGCATCAAGCGGCTCGCCACCACCGAGCCGACGCGCGTGATCATGTTCTACTACGCCTCGTGGAACGCCTTGTTCGCGCTCATCCCGGCGGCGCTGTTCTGGGTCACGCCGACGCTGCCGCAGCTTGCGCTGCTCACCGTGGTTGGCTTTCTCGGTATCGGCGGGCAGAGCCTGATCACGCACGGGCTCACCATGGGCGAAGCGACCGTGCTGGTGCCGCTCGACTACTCGCGCATCATCTATTCGGCCGCGCTCGGCTACCTGCTGTTCAACGAGATCCCGGGCCCCTGGAGCTTTGCCGGCATGGGATTGATCGTGGCCTGCTCGCTCTATCTCGTTCTCACCGAGAAACGGCGGGCGGCCACGTGATTTGCTGACAAAACCTTTACGCCTTCGTGCCAGCATCGCGCCATGGCCCTGAAAACCTCCGCCTGGCGCGCCGAGCGCAATCGCAAGGCCCTGGCACGGCTGACCAAGGCGCTGCCGGCGATCTTCCCGGCACCGGTGCTCACTTACGCCCTCAAGCGCGCGTTCATCCCGCCGATGCCGCGGCTCGCGATCGATGGCTACTGGCGCGCGCACCCGCTGCGCGCCGACCGGCTTGCCCGTGCGCTCGCGGCGAAGAGCGGCGCACCCGCCGGCTGGACCTGGCGGCTGGCCGAGGGCCGCGCCAGCGACCTGCCGAAAAGCTTCCGGCTGCCACCTGCGCCTTATCGCGAGCGCGCCCATGCACGGGGCGGCGGCTTCTGCTGCGTCTGCGGCCAGCCAGTCTACCGGCTCGGCTGGCACGTCGACCTCTGGGCCGCCGGGCCCAACCTCAAGGCGACTTGGCACTCGGCCTGTGTGACCGCCTGGAATTTCTGGGGCGCGCCGAGCGACCAGGTGCGGCTGTTGCGCCGGCTGCAGGAGCGGCGCTGCCGGGAAAGCGGCAAGCGCCTGCTCAAGACCGCCGAGGTCGATCACCGCATGCCGCTGTTTCAAGTGTTCAAGGAGCATCGTGACCTGCCATGGCCACAGCTGTTGAGTTATTGGGGCCTTCCCAACCTGCAGCTCATCAACCGCGAAGCCCATGTGGCCAAATGCGCAGCCGAAGCCGGCTATCGCAGTCAGACACGTGCGGACACCGCGGCGGCGTAGGCCGGCTCGGCAACTGTTCGTTTACTATTCGACCAATTGCCAAATGTGATCGCAATCACATAGTTCGCGATTTCATCGATGCTGCCGCACGCGCCTTGAACCTGCAGAGGGGCTGCCGCAACCAATCACTGACCGTGGCTAAATGCCCACCCCCGGCTATCCTGCGGTTCATGGGCCCGGCGTCCCCCCCGCCGGGCCCTTTCCTTTTTGAAAACGCGTGCTCGACCATGGAATACTTGCTCGACCCTGGGACATTGACGCGCGTTCCGCTCGCTGCCGGTTCGGGATAGGGTCAGAGCACAATGCTCGCCGGAGGAAACAGCATGGTGTTCGCCCGGACATCGCGTGCGCGGCTCTCGCCAGTCGCGTTGCTTGTGGCCGTGCTGGCGCTTGCGAGCGCACCCGCCGCTGCGCAAGGCGTCGCCGATTTCTATCGCGGCCGCACCATCAACTTTGTCGTCGGCTTCGGCCCCGGCGGCGGCTACGATCTCTATGCGCGCGTCATCAGCCGGCATATCGGCCGCCACATCCCGGGCAATCCGATCGTGGTGGTGCAGAACATGGATGGCGCCGGCAGCGTTCGCGCCTCGAATTACGTCTACACGGTCGCGCCCAAGGATGGCAGCGTGATCGCGGCGGTGAACCAGAACATGCCGATGTATCAGCTGCTCGGCGGCGCTGGCGCGCAATTCGACGCCGAGAAGCTCATCTGGCTCGGCAGCATGGCGAACTCGAACGGCGTGGTCTACACGTGGCACACCAGCGGCGTACGCACGATCGAGGATGCCAAGACACAGCTCGTGCCGCTCGGCGCGGTCGGCACCGCGTCCGATTCCTATATTTTTCCGACCGTCGTAAACGCACTCGTCGGCACCAGGTTCAAGCCGATCCCCGGCTATTCCGGCACCGGGCAGATCAATATCGCAATCGAGCGCGGCGAGGTGATGGGGCGTGGCGGCACCACCTGGGCCAGCGTGCAGAGCAGCAACCGGGCATGGCTCGAAGGCAATAGAATCAACATCGTGCTGCAGATCGGCTTCGAGAAGGAGCCTGAGCTCAAGTCGGTGCCGCTCTTGCAAGATGTCGTGCGCAACGACGACGACCGCAAGGTCGCCAACGTGGTCAGCCTGCCGACTGCGCTCGGCTATGCACACTGGGTTGCGCCCGGCGTGCCGAGCGAGCGTGTCGAAGCGCTGCGGCAGGCCTATGCGGCCACGATGAAAGACGCGGAATTCCTCGCCGAAGCACAGAAGCTCAATATGGAGTTGCGCCCGCAGAACGGCACACAGGTGAGCACGCTCGCCAAGCGCGTGACCGACACGCCCAAGCCGGTGCTGGAGCGCACCGCCAAGATTTTGGGATGGTGATCCTTGGATGGTGATCTTGGGATGGTGAGGCGGAGTAAAAGCTGTTTATGCCGAATTGATACGCGCGTTGCTTGAATTCGTCCGTGGACTTGCGCACTTTTGCTGGCGGATGGAAACGCCTGAAAAGGAGAACCCGATGCGCCTGGCTATCACTGCAGCGGCGTTGGCCGTCTGCGCCACCACGCTGCCGACACCGAGCGTTGCCCAGTACCAACACTGCATCGCGGGACGTGGATGCGTGCCGGCAACGCAGGGGAGCTACGACGCCTGCTTCCACCTTGCACTGCAGCGCGGCCTGACCGTCACGGTCGGTGACAAGCGCAATCTCGACCTGTTCATCTATCAATGCCTGGAAGGCCGCATTCCGCGCTAGCGCTGACGCCTTCATAACAGCCGTGTAGGGTGGGCAAAGGCGCAGGCACTGCACTACGGCGAGGGAAAGCCTCGCGTACGCTTTTGCCCACCAGAAACTGCACGGCGTACGACAGGCATAGGCGTGTGGAACGGCCCTGCCATCGCCTTTGCCCACCCTACAGCACTTACTTTTAGTCAAAGAGCCAGGAGTGGCAGCACTGCACATCCGACATCGGTGCTTGCTAGCCGCCTGAGCTGCGTGGCCAGCGCCAGCCCCGCGGGCCGCTATCAAGCCGGGTCTTCTGCTCGTTGTTGAGCGAGGCATGAAAGGCTTCGAACGCCGGCACGACGAGGTGCACCGCCTCCCGCAATGCCGTGAGCCGCTTCTCCAGAAACACCAGCCGCTCCTGCGCGCTGCTGGGAATCTGCGCCGGACACACGCCGCTGCTCGTATCAGCCGCCTTGGTCACGGCTGCCCTGAGCTCGGCAAGCGCCGCCTGTTGTGGGCTGGTCGGGTTCACGAGCTTCTCGATCTGATCCACGCCCCAGCCCGCTTGCGCCGCCGCGCGCGGATTGCAAAGCGCCGAAAATCCGCCATGCGCAATAATGACGGGCTCGATCACCATCGTGGCGCCCCAGCCTGATCCACGCGGAAGCGTCTGCGCCAGAAGCGGTGCCGGTTGCAGCAAGAGCCCCGCAACCCACGCGACTGCAAACAAATGGGTACTCTCCATCATGGTGCCCGCTTTCGAGCTCGTGATCGCGGCCCCCCGGACACGAGCTTCCGGCGCAAAAGGGGCACGAATGTGTGGCGGTCGGGAGTGCGCATTATTGTCGCGTGTCCGAAGGCGGCCAAATTGCCACGTCACCCGGGTTCCCTTTGCTGATTTTCTGTCCATCGACGCTCAGGTGAGTGCCTATCATTTAGGCGGCAAGCGACGGCCAAACCTTCGCAAGCGGCTCAAGTGCCACCATGCCCCTCGCGGGCAGCGATCATTCTTTCCACTAAATCAAATGGTTAGAGCAAGGCACAGCCTTGGCATGGTCTTTGCGAATTAGGTGAACGCGGTCGCCTCAACGGCCGATCGCACGCGTCAAACAGAGGACATCGCGATGTTGATTACCAATCGTGCGGCCGCCGGACGGCCGCTCACTCGTCGCTGGCTGCTCGCCGCGGCGGGATTAGCGCTCGGCACCGGCTTGACGGGGCCGGCGCAGGCTCAGGAAACCATCAAGGTCGGCATCCTTCACTCGCTCTCGGGCACCATGGCGATCAGCGAGACCACGCTGAAGGACGTCATGCTGATGCTCATCGACGAGCAGAACAAGAAAGGCGGTGTGCTCGGCAAGAAGCTCGAGGCCGTCGTGGTTGATCCGGCTTCGAACTGGCCGCTATTCGCCGAGAAGGCGCGCGAGCTCATCACCAAGGACAAGGTGTCCGTTGTGTTCGGCTGCTGGACCTCGGTGTCGCGCAAGTCGGTGCTGCCGGTGTTCAAGGAGCTCAACAGCATCCTGTTCTACCCGGTGCAATATGAAGGCGAGGAGAGCGAGCGCAACGTGTTCTACACCGGCGCTGCGCCCAACCAGCAGGCGATCCCGGCCGTCGACTATCTGATGAGCAAGGACGGCGGCGACGCCAAGCGCTGGGTGCTCGCGGGCACTGATTACGTCTATCCGCGCACCACCAACAAGATTCTCGAGGCCTATCTCAAGCAGAAGGGCGTCGCGCAATCCGACATCATGATCAACTACACGCCGTTCGGACATTCCGACTGGCAGACCATCGTCTCCGATATCAAGAAGTTCGGCTCCGCCGGCAAGAAGACCGCCGTGGTGTCGACGATCAACGGTGACGCCAACGTGCCGTTCTACAAGGAGCTCGGCAACCAGGGCGTCAAGGCCACGGACATTCCGGTGGTGGCGTTCTCGGTCGGCGAGGAAGAGCTCGCCGGTCTCGACACCAAGCCGCTGCTCGGGCATCTCGCCGCCTGGAACTACTTCCAGTCGATCAAGTCGCCGGTCAACGACGGCTTCATCAAGACCTGGCAGACCTTCACCAAGAATCCCAAGCGCGTGACCAACGACCCGATGGAAGCACACGTGATCGGCTTTGCGATGTGGGTGAAGGCGGTCGAGAAAGTGAAGTCTATTGATCCGAACAAGGTCATCGACGCCCTGCCCGGCATCGAGGCGCCCAACCTCACCGGCGGCACCTCGAAGATGCTGCCCAACCACCACATCACCAAGCCGGTGTTCATCGGCGAGGTGCGTGGCGACGGCCAGTTCGACGTGGTGTGGAAGACGCCCGGCCTCGTGCCCGGCGACGCCTGGTCCGATTATCTCGACGGCTCCAAGGACCTCGAGGCCGACTGGGTCACGCTCAAATGCGGCAACTACAACAAGGTCACCAAGAAATGTGGAGGCGCCTGATCGCCTGACACCATCGACACCATGATGAGACTTCGGGTGGGCGGCCGATGGCGGCCCACCCTGACTGCCGGGACATCAGATATGCGAACTTTCTGCGAGCGCCTGCTGGCGCTGGTTTTAGCGTTGAGCGTTGTGTGCGTCGCCGCCAATGCGGCCCGGGCAGACGCTTACGAGGATGCCCTCGCCCATTTCCTCGCCGACAGCTTCGATGACACCATCGAGGGCATCAACGCTGTTGCGGCGAGCGGCCATCCGCTGGCGGAGAAGGTGCTCGGCGCATTGCAGGCCCGCCGGCTCATGTTCAGCGCTGAAGAGAAGCGCGTCTTCTTCAAGGACGATGCCGATAGCCTGTTCGACGCCGCCTCGGGCTCTCCAGCGGCATCGGCGCCATCCGATCTCGCGCAGGTCCGTTTGAACAACCGGGTTCGAAACATCATCGCGGCCATCCTTGGCAACCTGACGCTGTTGTCACCCGATCCAAACAGACGGTTCGACGCCGCGCAGGCCGTGTTCAAGTCGCGCGACGCGACTGCGCTGCCAACGCTTGAGCAGGCGATCGCAAAGGAGACCATTGCACGCGTCAAACGCGCATTGAGCGAGGCGCGCGCGGCGATCATCCTCTACACTGAGACCTCAGCCGAATCCGACAAGATCGACGCCCTCGCGTTGATCCGCGACCGGGGTGACAACGAGGCGCTGGCTTTGTTGCGGGGGCTTCCCACAAGCACGCCTCCCGCCGTCAAGCAGCTTGCCGCGGACGCAATCACCGGGATCGAGAGCTCAATGGCCGCCTGGGAGACGGTGCGGAACGCCTGGTTCGGCATTTCACTTGGATCGGTGCTGCTGCTCGCTGCCATCGGCCTCGCGATCACGTTCGGCGTGATGGGCGTCATCAACATGGCGCACGGCGAAATGGTCATGCTTGGCGCCTATACAACGTTCATCGTTCAACAAACCATGCGGGCGTATGCTCCCGATAGCGCCCTGCTCGACTACTCGCTCGTCATCGCCGTTCCGCTTGCCTTCCTGATAACGGGCTTTGTCGGAATCCTGA
>Ga0209488_10000299_pt1 | contig 40538 bp, 40 predicted proteins | sample Rivendell_Oct201_8_FD_188349 | JGI IMG/M metagenome (GOLD analysis project Ga0209488, IMG submission 188349) | Vadose zone soil microbial communities from the Eel River Critical Zone Observatory, Northern California, USA -... | ecosystem: Environmental > Terrestrial > Soil > Vadose zone >...
GACATTCAAGGCGCCGAAGTTGTTGGGGAGTGTGGGCGACAGCACTGGGACCAGTAACGAGCCTTCCTTCTCACCCGCCGCGTTGTTCACGCAGAGCACATGCACGAAATTGTTGATGGCCACGTTCGCGACCAGGTAGTTGAATATCAGCCGCTGCGCCTCTACCGCGATCACTGCACCGGATGACGTGACCATATTTGCCAGGGCGATCGTGTGGGTGCCGATATTTGCACCGATATCGATGACAATGTCGCCCGGCCGCACCAGCTGCGCGAGCGTGGTGATCTCGTGTTCACACCATTCGCCGTACAGATCCAGTGCGCGGCCGATGTACTGATCGTTGCGGTTGAAGAGGAAGTAGCCGTGCTTGCAGTGCTTGAGAACGGTGTAGTCGTTGACGAACAGATCGCGGGTGTCCAGGGTGGCCTTCATACCGCGAGAATATGACGCAGGGGCCATTCAAATAAGGTCCCTCTTGTGTCGCTCGCCGATTTCTCATGGAACAAATTCCCGCTAACGGGGTCTTTAGGTTCAGCAAGAGTGCCGGAGGTCCCATGGCGAAGCGAAATCGAAGATCGTTTTTGTTGAGGCGATTGAACTCCGAACCCAACATCACTCCATTGATCGACGTGCTGCTGGTATTGATTGTGATCTTCATGGTCATTACGCCGGTGACACCGAGGGGATTGAAGGCCGAGCTTCCAAAGCCATCACCCGAACATGAGGTGTCATCGAAAACTCCAGAGACTACTTTGGTTCTGAATGTGGATCGAGACCGGATCATCACTCTGAATTGGATGCGGATAAATTCCACCGCGGAAGTTACGACTGCACTGATGGACATTTTCAAGACCCGAGGAGATCGGACCATATATATCCAGGGCGACTCGGATCTTTCATTCAACGATATCGCCCAGATCATCGACGCGGCACGTGGAGGCGGCGCCGATCGCATCGGACTCATGACGGAAAAGATCGCGTTCTGAGCCTCTAATTGAATGGGAAGCGCGAGACGCTTCTCAGTGACATTTCGGCATAGGAACCACCCCTCGCGGGATCGCGTAGCGATCCCGCTGCCCTCCTGACTCAGGAGGGCAATGTCGCATCTTCAAATTTGCCGCACTCCAATTGCAACTGACTCGGCCCCGGATTCCCGCAGGAACTTTTGACTTGAGCGCGATCGAAGGAGTTTAATGCTGGGAGTTTGGAATCATGTATGAGTGCAAACAGAACTGAAACGCGCTGAGCAGGAAATGTAAGGAGGGTGTTTATGAAGTCGATCAGATTGTGGGTTACGGCACTGGGGTGCTTTGGTGCGATTGCGGTATTGGGCCAGGCTCCAGCCGCTCCAGCGGCCCCGCAGACCGGGCCCGGAGTGCAGGCCCCGCGGGATTCGAAGTATCAGGCATATCGAGCTGCCAATTGTAAGAATCTGCCTGTTGCGGGCGCTGCAGCCGCTGGCGCACCAGCGGCTGGTGGTGGCAACCGGGCGGGCGGTGCAGCGCAGGGCGGAGCCCCACCTCTTCCTGCGGCCGGTGGAGCACCTCCTGCTGCCGGACGCGGCGGTGGTGGTGGCGGTGGAGCTCGAGCTGCCGCTCCGACCAATCCGGATGGCTCGCCCATGCATAGGGATTACAAAGTGGCGGCAATCGCCGGAGTCATTGCCGAAGGCGCAACATGGAAGACCGTCTGGACAGGCAGGGGAAACAACGCCGATGGTCCTGTTGCCACTTCCGACGGCGGAATGATGTTCGCGCAAAACTCCGACAGCAAGATCATGAAGCTCGATAAGGACGGCAAAGTTTCCTTCCCTTACGAGAACACGCGGACCTCGGGTTCGGTCTCGATTAACAAGAAGGGCACGGTGTTCGTCCTGGAGAGAGCTCTTCCTCAGGATGTCCTGCAGGTCGCCCCGAAGCGGCAGGTGCTGGCAGACAAATACAAGGGTGAACCGTTTGACTGCGCGGGCGGGCTGGTCAACGACATGACCTCCGACAGCAAGGGCGGAGTCTACTTCACGATGGGCGGCGTTTTCTATTCCGACGCAAAAGGTGCCGTTACAAAATACGGAACCATTGGCGGAAATGGGATCATTCTCAGCCCCGATGAGAAGACTCTCTACGTTACTGGTCGAATCGCTGGTGTGGCCACCGTCGCTGCAGATCAGCCACCGTCGGCCGCTGGCGGAGGCAACACCGGTCTCGTGGCGTTCGATGTACAACCGGACGGCTCGCTCAAGAACGAGCATCAGTTTTCCACCTGCCTTTGCGGCGACGGCAGCGCGGTCGATGCGCAGGGCCGCATTTACTCGACTGGCGGTGGCGGTGTTCAGGTTCTCGATAAGAGTGGCAAGTTCCTTGGAGAAATTCCGTCGACGCTCCCTCTGATCACAGTCGCCTTTAGCGGCAAGGACAAGAAGACTCTTTACGGTGTCGCAAACACGCAGCAGTGGGACGAGATCTTCACAATCCCGATGATCGCTCAGGGCTACAAGGGAAGACCGAAGTAGTCAATCCTTCTCCCTCAGGGAGAAGGTGGCGCGAAGCGCCGGATGAGGGAATCAAGATTCGCGAATCTTGATTCCCTCACCCGCCGCCCATCTATCGATGGGCGGCACCCTCTCCCACGGGGAGAGGGATTTAACCCACTCCGAATTCCTCGGTTGAAATCGTCCGCCACCGCTATAATCCGGCCTCAGCATGCACTTCATCGTCTCGCTCCTGCTGCTCGTGCAGGGTGTTCCGGCCTTGCCCGGTCAAAGCGGCACTATCGCCGGCACATTGCGAACGTCTGCGGGAATGCCTGCGGCGCACGTACGTGTATCGGCAATGTCCCGGCCCGATAACTTTCAAGATGTCGTCAGTGCGTCCGCAATGGTCAGTCTGACGGAAACGGACGACTCCGGCCGCTACCGATTGGAGAACATTCCCCCGGGCCACTACTTCGTTGTCGCCGGACGAGTGGATCTTCCCACCTACTATCCCGGCGCACTGGAGATGAGCGGCGGAACCGACCTTCTCATCACACCGGGTGTTTCCATTCCGGGAATCGATTTCACATTGAAGGACAACAGCGCGGGGCGGGCAATGAACAGCCTTGGTTCGTTCATTGTGATCCAACCGACCGCTTGGGAAGTGTCGGTGAATGTGGCCGTGGAAAATGAGGCGAAGCTGCCGATTTTCTCACCAGTCGGGTATCCCGCGATTCGTCTGACGCGGATATCGGACGGCGTGCGAGTCGAGTCTCCGTTGGACATCACTTCCAAATTGACCGTACCTGACGCTGCGCAGGCGGATTACCGCGTCACGGTGGAAAATGTGCCTTTCGGTTATGTTGTGAAATCCATCAAGTCGGATTCGACAGATCTTCTGGTAAACGTGTTCACTCTTCCACCGCTGAAGACGGCGATTCCGCCTGGCGCCCAATTGACGACGGGCACTGTGATTCTGGGACCACAAACGACTCAGACTGCCGCTGCCACTCTCGTCCAGTTGGTTGCCTCCAGTATCACTATTCAGTCGGGAGCCGCGCCATCTTCGAAGAGCATATCGATCGTGCTGACAAAACTTTCTCCATCGACTCCGCCAACCAATGGAGTTGCAATTTCCGGACGAACCAATGCTCCGCGAGTCCGAGCAGTCTACCTTTCCGGCAGTCCTGGTACGCTCTATTCGGATGGAACATTTGAATTCCGTGGCGTGCTGCCAGGCCGGTACACCATATTGAACAATCCCAGCGTGATGTTTACGGTCGGCGCTTCGGTTGTGGTGGGCGATATGGATCTGGCCGGAATCCGGCTTGAGGAAATTGTCGAAAGGCCGCTGGATATGGGCGTGCTTTCAAAAACTGCGGCTGCCAATCGCAATACCTCAAGTTCCGGTCTTCGCACCATTCGCGGGCGAGTGCTCGACGAGATCTCCGGAGAGCCCGTGGCACGGGGCCGCACGACGACCGGCACGGTTACCGTCAACGGAAACAAGGTCTCCTATTCCATCGATGACGAGGGCCGCTTCACCATTCCGCGATTGCTTCCGGGAAAATACAACCTCGATATCTACGTATTCGGATTTGGCATGCAGTCGAAGCCGGTTGAGGTTGGCGACGAGGACTTTGATTTCACTTTGACCGTTCATGATCCGAACTGAATTCGGTCCCGCCAATACTGTCGTTTGTAAAAGCACTGCCATTGCCTTTAAAGTACGTGAATGAAACGCATTGGAATCCTCACTGCCGGCGGAGATACTCCGGCGCTGAACGCCACCATTCACGGTGCCGTCGTTCGCGCCAACCAACTCAAGCTTGAGATCTACGGATTCATCAAGGGGTTCAACTGCCTGTTCAATCCTCAGGTTCCGCACGTTCATTTGAATCCGCTTTTTCAGGCGATCCCCGAACTCGATCCCACCAAGGGCGGAACGTTGATCGGTTCGTCCCGCGATTACGTCGACCCCAACAAGAAAGATGAACTCGATCTCATTGCCTCGCGACTCAAGAGGCTGGGCATCGATGGGTTGATCTGCATTGGCGGCGATGGCACGCTCAACGGGCTGCAGCCTCTGGCCGAAAGGCTTCCGACAGTCCTGGCGCCGAAGACGATCGACAACGATCTCGGGCTGAATTTCCCCAGCGAGCCGGACGAGTGGGTCCGTACCAGCGATCCGTCGTCAAAGTCCGGTTTCGTTTACAAACGCTCTCCATCCAGCGCGGTGTTCGATCTCGATCAAATCGTCAATTACGCGACGCCGGGCTACGCCACAGCCGTGCTGGTTTCTGCGCAGGGCGTGGATCGCGTTCGCACCACGGCGGAAAGTCACCGCCGCATCGCAATCATTGAAGTGATGGGCCGCCACTCCGGATACATTGCGCTTGGAACCGCATACGGCCAGCCGGACATCATTCTGATTCCCGAACATCCGGTCGACATGGAGCGGGTCGTCGACCGAGTGAAGTATCTCTACGACCTTCAGAAGAACGTCGTGATTGTCTGCGGCGAAGGAATTGTCGACGAACAGGGAAATGAATTCGCCGAATCCCGATCCACCGATCCCGGCGGCAACGTGGTGTTCGCCGGAGCGGCAGACGCGCTGCGCGAGCGCATGATTCACATGATCGGCGACAGTTACTTCCAACGCTATCGCCGCGGCAATTCCGCAAAGGAAGCGATCTTCACCAGGAAGGTCGGCCACACCCAGCGTGGCGGCCGTCCGATTCAATTCGACCGGTTCTATGCCGCACTGTTGGGTTCGAAGGCTGTCGATCTGCTGATCGAGGGACGCAACAATGCAGCTTCCGTGCTTCAGTACCAGGCCAGCAAAGGATTTCATGTCGAGGGATTCGACGCGAACCGGTTCCGCGACCGATGGGGATTGATCCACGCGCGCTACATGCATCGATCGCTTTACGATCCGCGGCTGATGAAGCCTTCCAAGATGGGAATCGATTATCTATTGCCGATTTTCACCGATGCCATCGGCAGTGACGACGCCGAACACATGCGCCAGACGCTGTTCGATCCGGGCAATCTTGTGCAGCCATACCATTCCATCAATACGGACGTGCACAAGCGCATCCGATACATCGACGGCGCACACACGGATTAGTGGGACATGGCGTAGAGAACGTAGTTGATTCCGAGTTGAGTGGACCGCACTGCCGGACGTAAGGGTGCTTCCCCCTTGTCGAGATCTTCCCAAAAGTCGCCGAGATCGTTGTTGTAGTTCGCGATTCCGTGCAATTTGCCGTGCTCGTCGACCAGTCCCCAGAACTGAGGTATGAAGTCTCCGTATGGCGGTTTCATGTCCAGTGTGTCGATGTCGAAGAACTGGTGAAATATCGGGTGGCTGACATCCAGGCGGACTAACTGGAATTCCGGCGCTGCAAGAGTCAGGTAGTGGCGGAACAGTTCGAGTTCGTCGGGATCTCCCACAAGTTGCCCCCAACTCTGATCCCGAAAATCGTCCGCCATGATGAACCCACCGCGGCGGAGATATTCGCCAAGATTTGAAATTTCGTGAGGCGTGAGCGCCATGAATCCAGGTTCTGAAAAATAGAGGAAGGGATACTCGAAGATTTCCGAATCGTTGAGATCCACGTTCTGGCGTGCTTCCGGGTTGGTCCGAACGCGGGTCAGTTCCTGCAGCAGCCCGGTGACGAACTCATCGGAAAACGGCCAGTCGTGCCACCAAGGGGGGCCCGGGTTTAACTCGTCCCAGTACTGGGTCCATTGCCTTTGGGTAAATTTCACGCGTGCGAACTTGAATTCAGAAGTTTCCAGAGGGCTCTGGGAGGTTCCCGGCGCGGCCATAAACAGCAGAAACACAACAACTGCGAAGAGTTTTTTCACCGTGCCACCCGCACTTGCCGCATGCGACCGAGTATACGCTGGGGCTCATTTTGTTCAAATTGTTACTTCTGTGTTAACCTCAACTTCGTTGCAACAATGTCGATTATCAAGCGCCTGTGTACGTGCATATTTGTCCTTCTTCTGCTGATTCCCGCGATATCCATTCATGATGACGCGGTCAGCCTCTCTGCATTTCAGCCCGGCGACAACTCCATCGACGACACTCTCGTTGCCGTTCGTCACCTTGCCAAGGCCGATTTCAATTCCACACAGGCGACTCTGCTGGAAAACCTGGAGACTCTTCATGTCGCGCCGGTTTCGGCGTTGCACGTCCAGATTTCCTCAACTCCATTTCATCTGATTGAAACGATCGAGGGCTGTAACTACAACGTTGCAGTTCCCGTTGGCCGTGCTCCTCCCGCCGTTTAGTTCCACCCGAGAACTAAGTTTCTAAAAATTTTAAATTTCCAGCGGGAGGCATTCCAATGTGGAGGGTGTTCCTAACGGGCGCTACAGGATTCCTCGGCGGTGAACTTGCTGTTGCGCTCTCCAAGCTTGAGTCGGTACAAAAGATTACGTGTCTGGTGCGGTCCAGTAACGATTGCGAGGCCGTCGAACGTCTCGAACGCGTGTTCGCCCTGCACGAGGATCTCTACGATCCCCGAAAGGTGATTGCCGTTCGCGGCAGTCTCTCGGATGAAAAGCTGCCGACGGACCTGGCGCGTCATCCGGCGCTGGGCGACATCAATCTGGTCATTCATTCCGGGGCGAATACGTCGTTCCTCAGCCAGAAGTATGCGGCCGTTGCGGAGACCAACATCAATGGTACGCAAAGGGTGGCCCGATGGGCGGCCGGGCTCCCGTCGCTGCGTGCGTTTGCCTATATCGGGACCGCAACGATTGCCGGCGCCGGTCCGGACGTCACCGGCCGAACGATACAGGAGGATGAAACTCCCAATTCAACGGCGAGGCATCTGGTCGGATACACGCAGTCCAAGATGCTGGCGGAAATGATGGCGCGAACGGTTCTGCCCCAGGAAAAACTTGTCGTCATTCGTCCTTCTATACTTCTTGGGGATAGTCGATACGTTGTGCCGCGATCATTCGACATTGCCTGGATCATCGTCGCCCTTCGCCACCTTCGATTGTTTTTCGGAAATCCGGATGCTTCATGCGACATCATTCCCGTCGACTACGCGGCTCAGGCAATTGTCCGGCTGCTGACTGGAAGGCGGACTCAGTCGACATTCCACGTCAGCGCGGGAGAGGCGTCCACAACCTGCCGCCGGATCATCGAGGCCATTGGCTATGACGATCTGGGTGTCCCTCCGATCGCATTCTGTCCGAGAGAACATCTGGTTCCTCTAAAGAAATGGCTGAGAACGGGGCGGAATCCGCATCCTTCACTTGCGCCGTATTCCGACCAGCTCCAATACATCGAGTATGGAATTGGGCGGAAAAAGGCGAGAATGCTGTTGTCCGGCCTCGATGCTTACTGGCAGTTCATCGATCTGGATCAGCGATTCGACAACTCGCGTCTGCTTGCGGATACCGGAATCGGACGTCCGGAGCCGGCCCACAACTATCTCGGACGCACCGCGGTATATCTCGGGGATCTGGATCCGCTGGAGGCCGCAGTCAATCCATAAACGGAGGGGTCCAAGTGAAGCAAGTGATCTACGCCATGCTGGCGGTGATTCTCTACGCCCTCGGAAACGTCATTACCGAGCAGAAGCTGAAACCGTTCACCCAGTTCGGCATCATGGCATTCTGTTACATCCCGATGGTGTTCATGACCGTTGGCGCTCTCGGCGTCCTGAAACTACGCGGCCAGCCGATCGTATTTCCCAACGGCGACGCTCTTTACGTTGCCGGAGCCATCGCAATCGTATTTTTTCTTGCCGATACATTTTTCTTCAGCGCATACACGAACAACGCCGATGCGTTCACCGTTTCCTCCATCGCCCTGATGTTTCCTGCAGCGGCATCCGCCATCAAGTACTTCTGGACCGGCCAGCTGCCCAACCGATTCCACCTCGCCGCGTACGCCGTGGCTGTAGTAGCCGTAGCCCTCGCCGAGAAAGGCAATGCCGTTCAGAATGCCGCCGCGAAGTGAGCCGTTGTATTCTTGACAGCGATGCGATTCAACACGGCCCGATACCAATGGATTCTCTTTGTCTGCTTCGCCGGGATTCTTCATTTCAGCGGCGGCGCACTTCATGCACAACAACGGCCTCTTCTCACCGAGGACCCACGGCCGATCCCCTCTGGCGCTCTCGACGCGGAGGTGGGGTTCGGTTACGACCGGCGTTCGGTGTACACGCTGTCCGGTTTTCACGGTAGCCACGTCGCTCTGCTTCCGAGCGGACTGAATTTCGGACTCGGGAACAATGCGGAATTTCAAATGGTCTGGACAATGCATGACTATCTTCGAACATTCGACGGAGTCTGGCATCGCGATTTCGGTGATGTATCGCTGTCGACCAAGATGAAGATTGTTGGAGAGTCGGGCAGGATGCCGATCATTTCATTCCGGCCGACCGTGGTGCTTCCCAATGCGAATCAGGTCAGCGGCCTGGGTTTGAACACCACACGTTTTTTTGCAAGCATACCGGTCGGGAAAACGGTCGGCCGGGCTTTCGTATTCGGGAATGTCGGTTTCGGGATTATGGACCACCCCACGATTGCGGGAGTTCAGGATGACGTGCTGACTTACGGTCTGGCGGCGAAAGTACCGGTTGGGGCGAAGCTGAATTGGGTTGCAGAACTTAGTGGTGTGAACAATTCAAAAAATAGTCCCGGTCCCGGAAGTGAGACGCGCAGGCAGCTGCGCTCCGGCTTCCAGTTTGAAGCCGCCGGCGTTCGCTGGGACGCCGGGGTGATGGCTGGCCTGACCGACTTGGATCCAACATGGGGATTCACCTTCGGACTGACAAAACGTTTCACGAAGCATCCGTAAATGAATCCGCGCGAAGCGCATCCGAATAGCTGTAGGCGCGGTCTATGACCGCGCACGTTCTATGGTCCGCCACGAAATCGATTGATGGATTGTGCGCGGTCATTCTTTGATGGCTGCGCCCTGTCGGGCTTGCATTCGCTCCGCTCATCGACCGCGCCTACAGCTATTCGGATGCGCTTCGCGCGTTGAATTCTTAGAACTCAAGAACGGACTACGTCGTGTAGTCGGCGTTGATCCGGATATACCCTTCCGTGAAATCGCAGGTCCACACCGTCGCGCGTCCCGTGCCGGAATGCAGGACAATCCGTATTGTGATTTCCTTCGCCTTCATCTTCTGCTGAGCGGCGGCAAGATCTCCGTGAATCATAGCGACATCGTCGATATAGATCTCGATCTGATTGGACAAAAGCGGAACACCGGAGTTCCCGACAGCTGCCACCAGTCGGCCCCAGTTTGGATCGGATCCATAGATTGCCGTCTTCACGAGCGGCGAACGCGCCACGCACCTTCCGATTTCCCGCGCTGCATCATCGCTGGGTGCGCCCTCGATAATGAGTTCCACGAATTTCGACGCGCCCTCTCCATCGCGGGCAATCGATTTCGCCAGCTGCTGACACACATTCATGAGCTGGGCCGTGAATGCCTGCGGTGCGGGCGAGATTCCGGAAGCGCCGTTGGCCAGCACCGCAACGACATCGTTCGTCGATGTGTCGCCGTCCACCGTGATGGAATGGAACGAGCGGTCGACCGCGTAACGCAGCGCCCGATCGAGTTCCGGAAAATCGATTCTGCCGTCGGTGGCGATAAAGGACAGCATCGTCGCCATATTGGGATGGATCATTCCGGATCCTTTGGCGAACCCCACAACCTTTACTCCATCGACCTCCGATGATGCGACCTTGGGAAACGTGTCGGTGGTCATGATCGCCTGCGAAAATGCCTCGGGGTTGCTTGCTCCGCCGATGAGTGCGGGAAGCGATCCGCAGATCCTCTCCGCCGAGAGCGGCCGTCCGATGACACCCGTAGATGAGACGAATATTTCGCTGGGAGAACACCCCAGTTGCTGCGCCAGCGTCGAGACGCATTTCTGTGCGACATTCATGCCATCTTCGCCGTTGCAGGCATTGGCGTTTCCGGAATTGACCAGAACGGCCCTCAATCGATGACCGGACGAGGCGAGATTGGATTTTGAAACCAGGACCGGCGCGGCAGGAAAGGCGTTCTTTGTGAAGACCGCAGCAGCTGTGGCCGAGCGATCGGACACAATCAGGCCCAGGTCCAGGCCGCTCTTTTTGATGCCTGCTGAAACTGCGGTTGTCTTGAAACCCAGGGGAAAGAACTCCGGCACTAGTACCTCGAAGCGCTCCGGGGGTGCGCTTCATCGAGCATCATGGTTCTGCCGTCTACGCGGCATCCTTTCAGCTGGGTCAGTGCACGGTCGGCGTCGGCCGATACCATTTCCACAAAAGCAAAACCGTGGGCCATCAACGAGACGGAAAGAACCTTTCCGACGGATGCGAACAGATCTTCAATAACGGAGGGCCTGGTGCTTTCCGGAAGGTTTCCGATCAGCAGCTTCTTCGTTGAAGTTGTTGTGTTCGCCGCAGCCGTTTGCATACTTATGCCCTCGCACGAATAATTATGCAGTCGGGTTCATGCCGCGTCAAGCGTTTATCTGTGAAATGTTGCCTCATCAAAGCGACGTGTGGCATAAACTGCAGTGGAACTGGTTCTCAATTAAGGAGGGGTACGAAATGCGAAAGATTTCTGCTTTGGCGCTGGCGCTCGCGCTGGCAGTCCCAATGTTGGCACAGCAGTTGGCAGCACCGGCGGCAAATTCACCTAAGGTTGGGGAAATGGCTCCGGACTTTCAGGTGAAACCCGGAGGACGAGGTGGGGCCGCGGTGAGTCTGAAAGACTTTCAGGGAAAACAGAATGTCCTGATCGAGTTCTTCCCCGGCGCATTTACTCCGGGATGCACCCAGGAGTTCACGGACAACGGGAAGGAATTCGATAAATACACCGCGCTCAATGTGGCGATACTCGGGATTTCCGCCGACTTGCCAGGAGCCCAGACACAATTCAAGACAGCTGTCGGCGCAAAGAACGATTTCGTCAGCGACCGGGACCTCTCGATTGCGACAAAGTATGGTTCTCAGAATCCGACTTCTCCACAGCCAATGAAGCGCTTCTATTTCCTGATCGACCAGAGCGGAAAGATCGTTTGGGAAGACACTTCAAATCGATTGATCCTCACCGATCAGCTTCTGCCGCTGGTCACGGCTGCATTGAAGAAGTAGCCGTTAGTCGGGAGAGTCGCGGGATTGCGCATGCTAGAATTCTGCAGATGAAGCGTGCGCAATCCGTGGCACTCCGAATGGAAGCGATTTCCCGCCAGTTTCTGGGCCGGCCCTATATCACCAACCCGTTGATTGGATCCGCCGAAACACCGGAAGTTTTTACCTCGGCAGAGAATGGCTTCGACTGTGTAACGTACATTGAAACCGTTCTGGCCCGCGCCCACGCGCGCGATACGAAAAACTTTACAGAAAATCTCCAGCGCATCCGATATGACAATGGCCGTGTCGAATGGAAACGGCGGAATCACTACATGACAAACTGGATTCGAAACAACGCTCGTGACGGCCTGCTGCGGCAAGTGGATTTCGGTAACGCGGCTATCACGAAGCGTCGCCGATTGAACATGGTCCCGGGATTGCCCGCTCAGAGTCAGCGGTTTTCGTGCATTCCGAAGCGGCTGCTGCCGAAGGTCGACGACCGGATTCACTCCGGCGATCTGATTTTCTTTGCCTCGACCCGTCCTCAGCTGGACGTTTTTCATTGCGGCATTGTGATTCGCGATGGGGAACGCCTGCTGCTCCGTCACGCCTCTCGAAGTCAGGGCGGCGTCGTCGAGCAGGAACTCTCCACTTTTCTCAAGGCGAATCGAATGGCTGGAGTCATTCTGGCGCGCCCGGTCGATTCTCCTGAAACCGCGGCGAAAGGTACCCGTTGAGTCACAACGACGTCTGGAACTACTCGTCGCAGACCGTCGAGGAGATGGTCGCCAATGCCGGCTCGGATGTGATGGTGATCGGCGACTCCCGATTGCAAATCGATCCCGCCAACGGCATGTACGAGCGCATGACGCAGATTGTGCGCGACAGCGGTGCGGGTCTTGTTTACTCCGACAGCGCGGGACATCCGCGCATCGAGTATCAACTCGGAAGCATTCGCGATAATTTTGATCTCGGCGCGGTGCTGGCGATCTCCGTCCCGGCGGCTCGCGAAGCGGTGAAGGAATCGGGGAATTATCAATGGGGTGGTCTTTACGATCTCCGGCTTCGTCTTTCGGAGAAGCGCCCGATCATCCGGATTCCGGAACCTCTGTTCGCATCGTCTATCGAAGAAGAGCGGCCCAGTGCGGAGACGCAGTTTGATTACGTCGATCCCCGCAATCGCGACTATCAGATCGAAATGGAACGCATCGCCACACGCCATCTGCAGCGGATTGGCGCGGTGCTGCCTCCCGGATTTCGAAAGGCCGAGCGTTCCGCGGACTCGTTTGTCGTGGAGGCGAGCATCGTCATTCCCGTTCGGAACCGCGAACGCACGATTCTGGAGGCGGTGTGGAGCGCTCTCAGCCAGAAGCCGGGATTCGATTTCAATGTGATCGTTGTCGATAACCGCTCGACGGATCAGACGACCGAAATTCTCCGCAAGATCGAAGACCCGCGGCTGATCCATATCGTTCCGGAGCGCACCGACCTCGGCATTGGGGGCTGTTGGAATCTGGCCGTGCAGTCGCCGGCCTGCGGGCGCTACGTCGTGCAACTGGATTCGGACGACCTTTATTCCTCCGATACCTGTCTCGGACGCATCGTCGAAGAACTGCGTCGCGGGCCGTATGCCATGGTCGTAGGATCGTATTCCATGGTGAATTTCGACATGCAACCCCTGCCGCCCGGTCTGATCGACCACCGGGAATGGACCGATGACAATGGCCCGAACAACGCGCTGCGCATCAATGGGCTTGGAGCGCCGCGCGCATTCGATACCGCGATACTGCGCCGTATTGGATTTCCAAATGTGAGTTACGGCGAAGACTACGCCGTTGGATTGAGAATCTCACGCCAGTACGCCATCGGCCGAATCTACGAATCCGTCTATCTTTGCCGGCGGTGGGAAGGCAATTCCGACAGCGCTCTGCCGCTGGAAACTGCAAACCGTTACGACTTCTACAAAGATTGGTTACGCACGAATGAAATCCGCGCTCGTCAGCGACGTTGATGAACTGCTCGCCGGCCAGAGTGCAACCTGGCCGCTGATGAAGCGCGGGGTCGAAGGCTTGCGCGCGAGCCTTTCCCGCACCGAACGGATGGCGGGCCGCGACCTGGTGATTCGCCATATTCCCCACCGGATTGTCAGCACCACGGCCGCAGTCGACGCCGCTTCAATTGCGCGACGCCCGTGCTTTCTGTGCGCTGCGAACCTTCCGAAGGAAGAACACGGCATTCCGTTTGATTCGGAATTTGTCATTTACTGCAATCCGTTTCCGATACTGGATCGGCACCTGACCATCGTGCGCGTCGATCACCGTCCACAGCGCATCGTGGGATCATTTCATTCCATGCTGCGTCTTGCTGAAGCGCTCCCGGACTCGTTTATTCTGTACAACGGTGCTCGATGCGGCGCCTCGGCTCCGGACCACATGCACTTTCAGGCGTGCTCCCGCGCGGTGTTTCCCATTGAACGCGACGTGCGTGACTCCGGCGGACTGACGATTCCCAATTATGCCCGTCACGCGATTGTCCTGCGCGATCGCGACAGGGCATCGATGGCGGACCGTCTGCATCGGTTGATGGCGATCCTCGCCGAGGAGGCGCGAAAGTCCGTGCCATCCGCAGCGAACGAAGAGCCCCCTGAACCCATGGTGAATATCGCCGTGTATTTCGACAGCGGACAATGGACCGCCATAGTATTTCCAAGAAGCAAGCACCGACCTCGTGTTTACGAAACCGGGGAATTCACCGTGAGCCCCGCAACGATCGACCTGTGCGGAGTCCTCGTTGTGCCGGTTGAAAAAGATTTCCATCGCATCCATGGTCCGGACATCGAACGCATATTCAAGGAAGTCACCATGAGTGACGACGCGTTCTCGATCGTTCTGGACCGGTTCGCATCGGAGGGTCGATCATGAACAGCGACGGCGAATTGTCTGTTGGACTTGCTGAGCACCGGGACGCGGTTGAAGTCGAACTGCACGGAAATTTTGTGGACAAACTTGGCAAGGTCATTTCTCCAGGACGATACCGATACACATCGGAGATCACTCTTCAGCCTGCCGACGCATTGTCCAGCTCGTTTGCCATCGACGACATCACGATCGGAATCGGGTTTCACTGGGAGCGAAAGGAACGCCAGGTATTCCGCGGAGGCCTGCGCATTCTGAAGCGTGACGGCCTGACCATCGTCAACGACGTCCCTCTCGAAGAGTACGTCTCCAGCGTGATCTCATCGGAAATGAGCGCGGGATGTCCGCTCGAACTGCTCAAGGCTCACGCGGTGATCTCCCGCAGCTGGTTGTGTTGCCCGCAGCCGGGTGCGGCTGGGAATGTGTCGTTGCGCAATGGCGACGAAATCATCCGCTGGTACGGGCGCGAAGCGCATCGCGATTTTGATGTGTGCGCCGACGACCACTGCCAGCGTTATCAGGGAATCACGAAAGTGCATGCCACGACTGTCGCCGACGCGGTGCGCGCGACATCGGGAGAGATGTTGGTTCATGACGGCGAGATTTGCGATGCCCGGTTTTCGAAATGCTGCGGTGGGGTCACCGAAGAATATCGATCGGCATGGGAGGATCGCGAAGTTCCGTACCTCGTTTCCCGATACGATGGCGAGGGCAATATGGTTTTCTGCGATACGCGGGACCGCGAACTGTTGTCGCAGATTCTGCCGGGATTCGATCTGGAGACCCAGGATTTCTACCGATGGATCGTGACCTATTCGCCGGAAGAGATCCGCGAACTTGTCAGTGCACGCCTCGATGAAGACCTTGGCCGGATTGTCGCCATGGAACCATTGTCCCGCGGCCCCGGAGCACGAATCATTCGACTGCGCATCATCGGTGAAAAGAAGTCGCTGGTTGTTGGAAAGGAACTCGAGATCCGGCGGGCGCTCTCAACCAGTCACTTGTACAGTTCCGCGTTCACGGTCGAACGAGCCGGACCGAACTTCGTCTTAAAGGGAACCGGCTGGGGACATGGTGTCGGACTGTGCCAGATTGGAGCGGCTGTCATGGCCAGCCGAGGCTGGACCTACGACCGAATTCTTGCGCACTACTATGCCGGGACGTCGTTGAAACGGCCCATCGCGCGCAGCCAGCGGTAGTGCGAAGCGACGGCCGCGAACGCATTGCGATGGCAGGTGTAGCGTACGCCGAAATCCCGGCAGACGCCCTCGACAATCCGCGATAGCGCCGGATAGTGAACGTGGCAGACTTTTGGAAACAGGTGATGTTCGATCTGAAGATTCAATCCACCGAGGTACCAGCCAATCAGCCGGTTATCTCTGCAGAAATCCACTGTAGTTTCGACCTGGTGCGCCGCCCATTCATTGCTGACTTCTTTTGAGACCGCCGCCGGAAAATCGGCTTCGACCACACAATGAGCAAGCTGAAAAACGACGCTCAGTGTGACGCCAAGGACGGCGGATGCGATCCCGTAAAACAGAAGCACGTTCCAGACGCTGTGAAAGAAGAGGGGAACGACAAACGCCAGAATATAAAACAGGACTTTCCCGCCAAACAGGATCCCGAGATCCATTCCCTTCGGCCGCGGGAAACGATGACCGCCGATGCGTCCACGTACCAAGGCCTTGAAGTCATCCACGAAATGCCACTTCAGCGGAAGAAACCCATAGAGTGCCCAGAGATAGAATTGCTGAAATCGGTGCATCCAGAAGTGGGGTTGCTCCGGCGCCAGTCGGGCTAGTCCTCCAGTGTCGAGATCATCGTCGATGCCTGCGAGGTTGGTGTACCCGTGGTGAAGAACATTGTGTTTCCAGTGCCACACATACGAACTCGCACCCAGCAGATCGAACGCGCTCGCCGCGAGTTTATTGACCAGCGGTCTTTTGCCGTACGCCCGATGTCCGCCATCGTGCGGGATATTGAATCCGACGCCGGCAGCCGCAAGCCCGAGGGACGCAGCGAAGATCAGGCCGCTGATCGGTCCGTGCGCAAAGAAAACCAGAAGGATGTAGGACGCGGCAAGCCAGCCCAACACCGTCGCGGTCTTCCGGTACATCCGGAAATCGGCCGATTTTGAAATGTTCTTCGAATGAAAATATTGTTCGATACGTTCGCTGAGGACTTTCTTGAATTCTGAGCTTCGTTCGAAATGGATCTTGGCAGTGGAACCACTCTTCATAGGGGTCACAGATTAACACGCACCCATGAAAGGCTCGGGAGTTTTATTCAATGAGTTTCCTTTTGTCAGCGACCTGATGCCGGTTTCTTCAGGTACTTATCGGGATTCGCCTTGAACAGATCCCGATCTTTCTTCGAACAGAAATAATACGTTTCGCCTTTGTACGACGAAGAGAGGTCCGCGATTTTGTCGACAGTCAGGCCGCACACCGGATCGATTGCCTTTTGGGGCTTTGGTTCCGGGTTCTTCGATTGCGATGCCATGCTGCCGGAAACAGTCAGAACCGCAAAAATGATGAACAGAAGCGTTGCAAGTGAGCGTTTCATCTCAAAATCTCCCCATATGAAATACCTTTGGGGCCAACTGAATTCAAGAAGAATTTCCGATACCGGGCGGATTCGGTGCGCGCCATCGGGGAATTACTCGTTGGCTGAAACGGTTTGACGCGGAATTTCGGCTTTTGCTTCGGAGTGACACTACCTTATAGTCCCTTCATGCTATTAGCCCGGATTCGGGTCGTGCTTGTCTGGACGGCTATATTCATGTTCATTCTCGTCGTCGCTCCGCAATACCAGGAGCTCGAACAGGAATCCGTTTCGCTCGCGAGCACGGGCCTTGCGGGTTTGCCGAGAGTGCAGGTTCTTGAAGGCACGATATCGAAAAATGCCACGTTGGTTTCGACCCTGATTGCCTCCGATATTCCCGCCGATCTTGCCCGCAACGTTGCCGGCCTGATTCGGCCCGTATTCGACGTTCGCAAAATCAAGGTTGGAAATCCATTCCGGGTTGAGCGGGACATGGATGGCGAGCTGCAGGGCTTCGAATACAAGGTCAACGACGAAAGCATTCTGAAGGTGACGAAGTCTTCATCCGGCGACGCCGATTATGACGCTCGAATCGAAAAACTCGAATTCGATACTCGATCCGAAATCGTGGATGTGGAGATCCAGTCCAGCCTGTTCAGCGCTCTGCATCAGTATCCAAAAGGAGAGACGCTGACCGACATGCTTGCGCAGATTTTCGCCTGGGATGTGGATTTCAACGTCGACATCCAGCGAGGGGCTCTCATCCGATTGATCGTGGACGAGCAGTTTTACAAGGGTGAGTTCGTCAAATACGGCGCAATTCAGGCCGCGCAACTGGTGAATAACGGTAAGACGTATCGAGCCTATCGATTCAACGATTCTTACTACGATGAAAAAGGAAATGCCATAAAGCGGGCGTTTCTGACTTCACCGCTGAAAGTCCTTCACGTTACGTCGGGCTTCACATATATGCGGATGCACCCAATTCTGGGCATCGAGCGTGCACACCTCGCCATTGACTATGGCGCCCCCGAAGGAACGTCAGCGTTTGCAGTTGCCAATGGCACGGTCATCTATGCAGGGCCGAAAGGGGATCTTGGGACCTTCGTTGAGATTCGCCATGCGAACGGGATGACGACCGGATATGGTCATCTCTCGCGGATCGCTCCAGGAGTTGCCCAGGGCCGGGCGATCAAGCAGGACGATCTGGTGGGATTCGTCGGTCATACGGGGCTTGCGACCGGTCCTCACCTTCATTACCTGATGACGCGCGGAGGAAAACCCATCAATCCGTCTTCCATGAAAGCCGAACCCGCGATACCCATGGACGGGAATCTCAAACCTCAGTTCATGGCGCATATCGCAAGTTGGCAGCAGACCCTTGGAGCCAATACGCAGACCGCTTCAAAGTAGCCGGCATTGTCGCGATATCCCGGAAAAACCAACGCACCTGATTTTCCTCCCGGCCTGGATTGGATCAATACCCAGTCGCCGATCAGCCTGAAACAACTTCGCGGCAAGATTGTTCTGCTCGATTTCTGGACGTACTGCTGCATCAACTGCATGCACATCATTCCGGACCTGAAGATGCTGGAAGAGAAATACGCGTCCGAGATTGTGGTGATCGGCGTCCATTCGGCCAAATTCCAGAATGAGAAACAAACGGCGAGCATTGTCCAGGCCGTGATGCGCTACGGCATCGAACATCCGGTTGTCAACGACAGCGCGATGATCGTCTGGAAGCAATATGGCATTCGAGCCTGGCCGACCGTTGTTGTGATCGATCCGCTTGGGAAAGTCATCGGAGCGGCCGCCGGTGAAGGCGTGTTCGGATCGCTCGATCCGATACTGGCATCCATGGTTCAGGAATTCGATGCCGCGGGCCAGCTGGACCGGCGCAGATTCACGATGGATCCGATCGCAAAACGGATGCCTAAGCCGGTGCTGTCGTTTCCCGGCAAAGTGTTTGCAGATGCTCCAGGGAATCGCCTGTTCATCGCCGATTCCAATCACAATCGAATTGTCATTTGCAGCCTCGACGGAGCGGTACTGGATTGCGCCGGTGCCGGTGAAAGTGGAAACGCCGACGGTTCGTTTGAGAGCGCAACGTTTCAAAACCCTCAGGGCATGTGTCTGGTTGGGAGTGCACTCTTCGTTGCGGATACAGGGAATCATTCGATCCGGATTGTGGACCTTGAGGACCGTCGGGTCCGAACCTTTGCCACCGGGAATGTGAAACTGAATTCTCCATGGGATTTGGTCGCACTGGGGAATGCGTTGTACATCGCAATGGCGGGTTCGCACCAGATCTGGAAACTGGATTTGTCTAAGGGAACCATTGAGCCATTTGCCGGAAGCGGGGCAGAAGCGCTACACGACGGTCCGTTGCTGGAAGCCGCGCTGGCCCAGCCCAGCGGCATTGCGACCGACGGAGAGCGGCTCTATATTGCGGACAGTGAAACCAGTTCCGTGCGCAGTATCTCCACCGGATCATCCGGTGAAGTGAGCACACTGGTCGGCATGGGTCTGTTTGAATTTGGAGATACGGACGGGCCTGGCGACGAAGCACGGATGCAGCATCCATTAGGTATCGCGTACAACGCCGGCATGCTCTACGTCGCAGACACCTACAACGGCAAAATTCGAAAAGTGAATCCGCTGACGCGAGAAGTGTCTTCCCAGGCCGACGGGTTCGAAGAGCCCGGCGGCGTTTCCGCGGCGGCCGGCAAACTCTATGTTGCGGATACCAACAGCCACTCGATCAAGATTGTGGATCTTCAAACCAACGATATCGCTTCCCTGAATCTCAGCAACCTCGAAAAGCTGCGCTCACCGGCAGCGGGCTGGGCTGGAGACGCGATCCAGGTGACAACCCCCATCGCGATCCGTCCGGGCAACACCGCGGTGATCTTTGATGTGCTTCTGCCGGAGGATTACAAGGTGCTGACGGATTCGCCGACGCGGATTCTATTTTCGGTGGATGAAGCCGACAGCCGCAGTCTGGTGAATCGCCCGCCGAGTTTCCCGGTGACGTGGAACGTGGAGATCAAGGAGAACGCGACACTGAACGTGATGGTTGAACTGTACTACTGCCACACGCGCGACAATGCGCTGTGTTTTTTCAAGGAATCGCTGTTCACCATTCCGATTCGCGTATCAGGGGATTCCGGCAACCGTGAAATCCGCATCGTGCATAACCCGCTGTCGATGGCGTAGGGCTCGCTTCGCGCGACATTTTCATTACTCCATCGCATTCAGGATTCTCGTCACGACGTCAGGATCAGACTCGTGGAAATGCATCGCGAGATTCTCGCGGGAAAACCACCACGGATCATTGCCGATGACGTTTTGAAAGTCGATGCGATGCGCCTCATCAGGGAATAGGTACAGTTCAACCTCAACTCCGGCGCATTTCACGACTCCATACGTGCACCGGAAGTTATGGTCTCGAAATTCCGGCCGCTGCGCGGTGAGAATCTTGCCGTAATTCTCCATGTAGGTTTCTTCGACGGGATTCAACCCGGCATTCTCCATGCGAGTCAGCACGTCGTCCCAGGTCATGCGATCTGATTTTCGAATTCCGCGACGCCGGTAACCGGGCGCTGGCAGGTCATGTTTTCGCAAACATAGGCAGTGGCTTTTCCGTCTATGGCAGGCCTGTTGAGCAGCAGTCCAACTCTGCCGGCTTCGCCTGCGGCAATCACCGTCCGTGGCAGGTAGCGTTTGCGATAGGCTGAAATGAACTGGTGTGCGTCCTTTGATTCTCCAACAACGGCAATTTCCTTCGACGGGCCCAGATAGAAATCAATGGCTTCAAGAAGCCTTCCGAATCCCGATGGGTACTGTGCGAGAAGCGCTCCCGTCGATGCGAAAAGCTTTTCGGCTCTCTGCGCGAGATCGGACCGGCCCAGCAACGCACCAAGCCGAACAAGCACATCGGCAGCAACGGAATTGCCGGCCGGCGTCGCATTGTCAAAGTAATCCTTTGTTCGTGAGATCAATTCTTCGTGATCGCTGGACGTGAAGTAGAAACCGCCGCTGTCCGCATCCCAGAATTGTTCGATCATATGGTCCACGAGGGTTTCGGCGCGTTTCAACCATCTTTCTTCAAACGTCAGTTGATACAGAGACACGAGGCCGTCTGCGACATTGGCATAATCATCCAGGTAGGCGTTGAATCGTGCGCGGCCGTCCTTAAAACTGTGGAGCAGGCGATTATCGTTCCACAGCGTCTTGAAAATGAACTCGGCGTTTGCCTCGGCGATCTGACGGTAATCATCGCGTCCGAGATACGCTGCGGCGTCGGCGAAGGCACGCAGCGCAAGGCCATTCCAGTCCGTCAGAATTTTCTCGTCGCGGCCGGGATGGATGCGTTTTTCGCGAGCGGCGTAAAGTGCGGGTCGCGCCGCTTCAAATTTCGCCTGCAATTCTTCCGGTGAAATCTTCTCGAGTTTGCTGAAGGTGTCGGGCCAGCGGGGGACATTCAGAATGTTGTGTTCTTCCCAGTTGCCGTGACCGGTGACATCGAGATAGCGTGCCAGCAATTCGCCGTCGGCGCCAGCAACCGCCTTGAATTCCACAAGGTCCCAGACGTAGAACTTCCCTTCGACTCCTTCGCTGTCGGCATCCTGTGTGGAATAGAACCCTCCATTGGGATCGCGCATCTCGCGGACAATGAAGTCGAGCACCTCTTCGGTGATTCGGCGATAGAGCGGTTTTCCCGTGAGGCGCCACGCGTCCAGATAAACGCGCGCGAGGAGGGCGTTGTCGTAGAGCATCTTTTCAAAATGCGGAACCAGCCAGCGATCGTCGGTGGAATAGCGGTGGAAGCCGCCGCCGATCTGATCGTAGAGGCCGCCATAGGCCATCTTGTCGAGGGTGAATGTCGACATGTACAGCGCCTGCGCATCGCCGGTACGGTGGTGGTAGCGAAGCAGGAACTCGATGGTCATGCTCGGTGGGAATTTCGGCGCAGCTCCGAAGCCGCCTTCGCGCGGGTCGAATCGCGAACTCAGTCCTCGAGAGGCCTGGTCGAGCAACGGCAAATGCACCGCGTCGCTGTCGGCATTGCTTCGCGCTTTCTGATTCAGATGCTGGCGCAGGGACTGCGCATTGTCGTGAATCTCCCCGCGTTTTGCTTTGTAAGACTCGGCAATCGTGACCAGCAGCCGAGGGAAGCCCGGCCTGCCGTATCGATCTTCCGGAGGGAAGTATGTGCCGCCGTAGAAGGGTTCACCGCTGGGCAATAGAAACACCGTCATCGGCCAGCCGCCGCTGCCCGTCATCATCTGCACGGCGTTCATGTATACCTGGTCGAGGTCCGGCCGTTCCTCGCGGTCCACTTTGATGTTGATGAAGTTGTCGTTCATGAGTTTCGCGATGGCTTCGTTTTCAAACGACTCGTGTTCCATCACGTGACACCAATGACACGCGGAGTAACCAATGCTCAGCAGGATGGGTTTGTCGGCCGCGCGGGCAAGCTCGAGCGCTTCCTCTCCCCAGGCGTGCCAGTCGACCGGGTTGTTGGCGTGTTGAAGAAGATACGGGCTTGTCTCGTGAATCAGGCGATTAGACATGCACAGCGCCCCACGCTGCTTCTAGTGCGCTTTCGTTAATCGCCCAATGTGATTCGTGCCAAACTGGTTTTCCTCTGGAAACCAGAATGGCCTGCGGGGACTCATGGGGAATGCCGAATCGCTCTTCGACTTCGTCGGAAACTTCGCGATCCTCGATCACGAGGATCAGGCCGCAGGGTACGCCGGGGTTCTTGAGCTGAAAGGCTTCAAACTCCTGGATCACTCCGGCGCTTCGCCCGCACTGCGTGCTATGCTTGAAAAGCAATACAGGCTCCATTTGAGATCGTTCGAGAAGCTGTTCGAGGTCCTGTATTTCGTGCAGTTCGATGATCATGAGTTCAGGTTACCAGATGCCAGGGAAAGAAATCACGGATGACCTCGATCTCCTGCTTCGTGTGATGCCTCCACACCTGAAGGATGCGCTCGACCGGCTTGCCGATCTCAAGACCATGGTGGAAGTCGTTCTGGATCTCGGCCGCCAGCCGGAAGCGCGATTCCCGAATCGTGCGGTTTACCTGACTGAAGCTCCAATCACACGAGAAGATCTCGATTTCGTTACCGAGCGCGTGGGTGCCTTCACCGAAGACAATCGTGCCGGTATCGAGCGCACGCTACATCGCATTTCCGCGCTGCGAAATCGGCGCAACGTGATTATCGGGCTGACCTGCCGTGTCGGCCGCGCCGTCTACGGCACCGTGGATGTGCTTCGAGATGTGATTGAGTCGGGGAAAAGCCTGTTGTTGCTGGGCCGTCCCGGCATCGGAAAAACAACGTTGTTGCGCGAAAGTGCGCGGGTGCTCTCCACAGAACTGCAGAAGCGCGTTATTGTCGTCGACACCTCCAACGAGATTGCCGGCGATGGCGACATTCCTCATCCCGGAATCGGAACAAGCCGGCGCATGCAGGTGCCGCGTCCGGACCTGCAGCACGCGGTGATGATCGAGGCCGTCGAAAACCATATGCCGGAAGTGATCGTGATCGACGAGATTGGTACCGAAGCCGAAGCGCTGGCTGCCCGCACCATTGCAGAACGCGGCGTGCAGCTGATTGCAACGGCGCACGGAAACTCCCTCGACAACCTCCTAATGAATCCCACGCTGTCGGACCTCTTGGGCGGGATTCATTCGGTCACGCTGGGTGATGAAGAAGCCCGCCGCCGAGGGACGCAAAAAACCGTGCTGGAGAGAAAAGCGCCTCCGACATTTGACACGCTGGTCGAAATTCGAACTCGCGATGAATTCTCCGTGTTTCACGATACGTCTTCCGTCGTGGATGCGTTTCTTCGTGGACGGACAGTGCGTCCGGAAGTTCGCATTCGCAAAGATGAGGGCTTCGAGATTATCGAGGAGAAGGTCGACACCGAGGTTCACGGCCGCACGGGCCGCCAGGAGCATGAGCGTCGTTCGCCGGAGCCGGATCGTTTACCAGAGCGTGTTTCCGAGACTGCCGGCATGAAGACCATTCGCATTTATCCTTACGGCGTGAGCCGGGATCGATTGCTTCGCGCTGCGAATGACTTGCATGTGCAGGTTACGATTGCGCGTACGCCGGCAGGAGCAGACGTGGTTCTCACGTTAAAAGCGCACGAGAAACGCCAGCCGCGAACCCTGCAGGACCTTGAAGAAAAGGGAATCCGGATCGCGGTTATTCGCAGCAACACCGTCAGTCAGATGAAGGTATTTCTCCAGAAGGCTCTGGGTATCGAAGACCCGAAGAGCGAAGAGGAAGAGGCGATGCACGAAGCGGAAGAAGCGCTGGATCGCGTCATGTCGCATGGCGCGCCTGTGGAGTTGGCCCCCCGGCCAGCGAACGTCCGCCGCCTTCAACATTTATTCATTGAACAGCATGGCCTCGGTTCTCAAAGCCGCGGCGATGTCCCGTGGCGGCGTGTGGTGGTCCTGCCGACGCGTGGATAAATAGAAGGGACAAACGATGAGCACTGTTGCAGATGTGATGACGGCGATCCAGACCAATGACATCGACACGTTGAAATCCCTGTTGGCAACACAGCCGGAGCTTGCAGGCGAGCGCGACGGAAATGGAAATTCTCCGCTGCTGATGTCCACCTACTACGGCCGAAGCGAAATGATTCATTTGATCCTTGGCTTGGGTGTTCGACCGAATATTTTCGAATCGAGCGCCGCTGGGCTTACTCGAAACCTGGAGATCCTGCTGAAAGACAATCCGAGTCTCGTCAGCCAGAAATCGCATGATGGATGGACTGCGCTGCATCTTGCCGCGTTCTTCGGCCATCAGGATTTGGTGAGGATTCTCCTGGATGCCGGTGCATCGATGCTCACGATTTCGAACAACAACGAAGCGAATCTTCCGATCAACGCCGCTGCGGCCGGGCGTCGCAACGCAGTCGTTCGAGTGCTGGTGGAGAGAGGCTGCCCGCCGGATGCGAGAGCCTCGGATGCAGGCTACACAGCGCTGCATCTGGCCGCCAACAACGGGAATGTGGAATTGATTTCATTCCTTCTGGAATCGGGCGCTGATCGAACTCTCAAGACGGGCAAGGGCGACACGGCCTATGATCTGGCTGTGAAGCAGAGCCAAACGACCGCGGCGGAAATGCTGGCGGACACTGCACGCAGCGCATCTGCAATTTAAGATCGCTTTTATCCCCCTCATTGAATTCTGGAATCATTTGTTAGGGATTTGCGGATCACCCCTCCTGGCCAGGAGGGGTGGACGCGACGCTAAGAAAATATCGCGCAGCTTCCTTCTAGGGAGCGGACGGGGTGGTGGTTCTAGACTTGAACTACCACCCCGTCTGCGGCTCTAAGGTTTCTGTCGCGACTACTTTCTCGCAGCCGCAGCCACCCCTCCTGGCCATGAGGGGTAATCTGCTAATTTGAGCAAAGCGTTGTGATCTCGCTGTTTGAACTCGTTCCTTGATCGATCCTTCCGGACCGCATAGCATCTTTCCATCTTCAGCCTGGGAGGAACGACATGTCGGAAGATTCGAACGATCCTGTGAATCTGGAAATCACGCGGCGCGAAATGCTCGTGCGCACGGGAATCGTGGTCGGAGCCGCAATGCTTCCGGCTATTCCGGAATCGGCGCTGGCTCAAACCACGGCTGCCGCCGCGCCGGAGGGCGCTCTGAAAACCCTCACCCGCCTGGAGTACGACACTCTCGATGCGATCTGCTCTCGAATCATTCCATCCGATGAGACCGGCCCGGGTGCAAAGGAAGCCAAAGCCGTGCGCTATATCGACTGGGGTTTGAGCGGGGCGCTCGCCTCCGCGACAGCGAATGTGCGCGCACAATATGCGGCAGCTCTCGCGGCCGTTGAAGCGTTCGCATTGTCGACGAAAGGCGCTTCATTTTCGAAACTCGCTCCCGCCGATCAGGACGCGATTGTCACCTCCCTGCAGAACAGTCAGATTCCCAACGCGCCCATGGGTTTCTTCAACACCGTTCGAACGCACACGATCGAAGGAACTTTCAGCGACCCGTACTACGGCGGCAATTACAACTGTGCCGGGTGGAACCTGATCAAGTATCCCGGTGTGCGCACGACGGTACCTGCGGAGTATCAGCAATGGGGTGTCGATTTGAAGCCGAATCATTTGTCCGCCTACGATAGCGACATGTTCAGGAAGGGAGTGCTCTAGCAATGGCCACCACACTGAACAAGACCGGAGTTGTTATCGTGGGGATGGGCGGCGCCGGCGGACTGGCTGCGCTGCCGTTCGCACAAGCAGGCATCGACGTGGTGGGTCTCGAAGCCGGAAGCTGGTTCAAGACCAGCGACATGATTCCCGATGAACTCGGATTGCGACGCACACCATGGCCGCCGGGCCCCCAGAAAGTTCGCGGCGAGGCGCCGACATCGCGTGCAAACGCTAATGCCAACGCGACACGCACGAATGCCGCGATGATCAATGGCGTCGGTGGCACGACGATGCACTACATGGCACAGGCGTGGAGACTCAATCCCTGGGATTTTAAAGTCGTCAGCGAAGTCACACGGCGTTATGGGAAATCGCGCATTCCCGCCGGATCGACGGTGGAAGACTGGCCGTTCAGTTATGAAGATCTGGAACCGTTCTACGACAAAGCCGAGTATGCGCTGGGGATTTCCGGTAAAGCCGGAAACATCAAGGGGACCAAGAATCCGGCCGGTAATGTTTATGAAGGTCCGCGATCCCGCGAGTATCCGGTGCCGGCGCTGCGAACGACAGGATTCATGGACCATATGTCGAAGGCGGCAAAGTCACTCGGCTTGAATCCGTTTATCGGTCCCGCGGCAATTTTGAGCCAGACCTACGATGGACGATTCGCATGCGGCTACCACGGCTATTGCATGAGTCTGGGTTGCCATCTGGGTGCAAAGAGTTCGCCTGCGTTCAGCACCATTCCGGCGGCGCAGAAGACCGGCAAGCTGGACGTCGTGACCGAAGCCTCCGTCACCCGGATCGAAGTCGACAAAGACGGCCGGGCAACCGGAGTCACCTATCTCAAAAGTGGACAGGAGTTCTTTCAGCCAGCCGACGTGGTTTTCATTGCGGCGCAGACGATCGAGAATACGCGGTTGTTGCTGCTCTCGAAGTCTCCGGCTTTCCCGAATGGGCTATCGAACAACCATGGACAGGTGGGAAAGCATTATTTCAGCCACGCCCAGTTCGGCAGCGTCTCCGCTGTTTTCCCGTTCGATTTGCGGAACTGGTACGGCACGCCCGGGCAGGGCATTTGCGTCGACAACTGGGCAGACGACAACTTCGATCACTCGGGCCTCGACTTCATTGGCGGTGGAACGATGTATGTCTACGGCGAACGCCGGCCGATGGCGGCAGTCAATGCCGTGCAGAATCGAGGTGGGGCAACCTGGGGATCGGAGTGGAAAAAGAACCTGGTCAACAGTGTCGATCGCTCCAATAGCGCGTATCTCCAGAAGACCACGTTGCCATACGAAGGAAACTATCTCGACCTGGATCCTGCAACGAAGGATCCCAATGGCAATCCCGTGATTCGAATCACAGCTTCGTTTCGCGAGAATGAAAACAAGATCAGCACATTTGTCGGTGAAAAGATGCAGCAGTGGTATCGCGAAGCAGGAGCGACTCAAGTGAACGGCAACGGCGCGATTCAGGCCGGAAGCGCTATGGGGAATTCCACGCACGCCTACGGCGGCACGCGCATGGGAAAAAATCCGGAAACAAACGTTTTGAATGAGTGGGGGATGTCGCACGAAGTGCCCAACCTGGCGATTGCCGGAGGCTCCGTCATGGGTACCAGCGGAGCTCGAAATCCCACTTTGACGCTGCAGGCAGTTGCCTGGCGAACTGCCGAATACATCATCAACAACTGGAAATATGTCGTGAAGTAGTATTATGATCCGCGAAGTTTTTGAAACCAGACCATTTCACGCGGATACGGGCTATGGAGAATTTTGAAGCAGGCACGATAGGGACAGGTTTCGGACAGGATCATTTGTCCTTCTGGGAAACCGTTGCTTTGACCCGTTGGGGACAGTATGTGTCTTCGACTGAAGAGCGGATTTTGTTACAGGCGCACGAGTTGGCAGGACGGCACGGACGGGTTCTGGATTACGGCTGTGGCGAGGGACGCTGGTCGCAGATGCTCTCGAAGCTCGGTTGGGAGCCGGTCTGCGTCGATGCGGACGCGGGAGCACTGGCCGAATGCCAGCGGAGAAACAGTCAATTCGATTGCCGCCTGGTGGACCCCGAAAATAAAAATCTGCCCGCTGAGGATCGCAGCGTCAATTTACTTTTGTGTGTTGAAGTTCGTTCAGTTTTGGACAGTGCGTGGTTCCAGTCCGAAGCCGATCGCGTGCTCGCGGACAATGGACTCATCTTTGGTGTTGCCTTCAATCGAAATTCGTTTCGCGGAATTTATCGGCACTGGATGGACCGGCTCACGGGTCGCAAAGGTTTTTACAACCAGTCGTTTCGCAGCTTGAAGAAATCTTTCGCACGCCGAGACATTCATATCGTTCACGCTGAAGGTCTCTGCTGGTTTCCATTGCCAAGGGCAAGCAATTCGGCGCTCGTTTCTGCATTTACTGGCCTCGAAAAGTCTTTGGGCCTGCGGTCGTTGCTGGAATTCAGTCCGTGGGTCATATTCATCGCGCAGCGAAACCCGCGCGAAGCGCAAGCCGGGCGCAGTTCCAGCCGATAACGAGCCGTTATTTTCTCAATTCACAAGGAGCCGTATGAAAAAACTGGTTCTCACCGGACTCGTTCTCATGATGTCGATGATTGTTGCCTCTGGTCAGGCGCCCGCGGGTGGACAAGCCCGTGGTGGAAGACCAAATATATTCGCGCCGACCGCAACCGCCACAGGCCCAGTTGCCGACTTCGTGAATTCGATCGTGACGGCTTTCAACAAACGCGATACGGCGTACTTCGAGAAGATCATTCCGCCGGATGCCGTTTGGCTCGACGAAGACGGACACCATCTTCTGGCAACCGTGTGGATGAACCGTCTGCTGACTGCCAATCCTCCGCGAAAGCTCAGTATCACCAACCTGCGAGTCGGAAGCCTGGATAACGGCGCATGGGCCGGTTTCAACTATGTGTTGGAGGCCAACAGCCAGGTGAAGGGCACCAACAGCATGGTATTCAAGAAAGTCGGCAACGATTGGCAGATCGTGTTGATTCACGGCGCCGTGGACACCGCGATCGTCAATCACTGAGGGCAACATGCGATTCCTTCGGATTCTCCTCTTCGTTACGGTGGCGAGCTCGGCTCTTCTACTGAACGCTCAGTCACGCAATCTCGATATTTACTGGATTGATACGGAAGGTGGCGCAGCGACGCTGTTCGTAACTCCGTCCGGTCAGTCGCTATTGGTCGATACCGGAAACCAGACGGTGGACGATCGCGATGCCAAACGAATTGCCGATGCTGCGAAAAAGGCCGGACTCACGAAGATTAATTTTCTACTGACCACCCATTTTCACAGCGATCACGTTGGCGGAGTCGCGGCGTTGTCGAAAATGATCCCCATCGAACGCTACTTTGATCACGGCGACTCAATTGAGCTTCAGAATCCCGGTGCCGTTCAGCAGTGGAATGCTTACAAGGCTCTCGTTGAAGGGAAGCGGACCTCTCTCAAGCCAGGCGATACCATTCCTGTGGATGGCGTGGACATCCGGATCGTGTCTTCCAATGGCCAGGTCATTCCGCAACCCATTAACGGCGGCAGCTCGAACACGTTTTGCCTGGGTGCGGAATCGAAACCGCCCGATACCACCGAGAACCAGCGCAGCGCCGGCTTTCTTCTGACTTACGGCGCCTTCAAACTCGTTGATGTGGGCGATCTCACGTGGGACAAGGAAATGGAACTCGCCTGTCCCATCAACAAACTCGGTACAGTGACGCTGCTTCAGGCAACGCACCACGGTTTCTACAACGATTTTTCGGGAGCACCGGCCCACGTCTGGGCGCTGAAGCCGCAGGTGGTCATGGTCAACAACGGTCCGAGGAAGGGGCTGCAATTGTCGGCATGGAACACGATTCAGAGAATCGCAGGGTTGGAAGGAGTGTGGCAATCCCATCTGGCATTGGGTTCAGACAAGGATCACAACACAGCGGAAGACATGATTGCCAACCTGGAAGCCACGGCCGATTGCAAAGGGAACTGGATCAAGGCGTCCATTCCGCCCAACGTTTCTTCCGGCGGCGCTTTCACCATGACGAATGGACGAAACGGATTCAGCAAGACCTACAAAATTCGCTAGGCCGATCCCGCGCGATCGTTATTTTGCCGAGAAGGTCAGATCGACAGCCCAAAGCGACGTTTCACGAACTTCTATGGGCGCGACAACGTAGCGTCCATCCGCCAGAACATCGAATTTGGGCCATATGGACTTCCCGCCGTTCACCTCCGGATCGCGAAAGAACTTCGCCCCATTCTTTGTGAGGACCGCGGGCGCCGGCTCCGCAATTCCGCTGCGAATCATTCGCGGATCGTCGCCGTTTGCATCCATCTTCCAGAATGCCTGTTTGCTCCAGAAGAGAATGGATTGCCCATCCATGGAATACCGGGGAAAGTAACCGCTTCCATTCAGCGGAATGCGTCGGCCGCCCATTCCGGGAACCGTCCATATCGCCATCATGTCGCCATGGTTCGATGCAAAAACAATGGATCGGCCGCCAGGCAGGTAATCGGCCTCCGCGTCGATTTCTTCGGAGTCGGTGACGCTTTCGGTTTCATTGTTGCGAAGATCGAGGCTCCAGATATCCGGATTGCCGGCGAGGTCCGTATGCGTGAAAACGAGCTGATAGCCATTTGCCGCAAACCGTGGTTCACGTCCCTGGGTTCGCAGAATGGGGTTTTCTCCGTGAATTCCAGACGTCCAGATTGTGAACTTGTTGTCTGTTTGAACCGTATAGGCCAGCTGCTTACCGTCCGGGGAAACCGCCGGTTCGAATTTCAGATCGTCGGAATGAACCAATGGGGTGCCGTCGGAAAGCGCGATGTCGGAGTGGACGAAGTGCCTCGGCAGAACAACACGATCCTTCCATACCGACATGCCGATGCGCTCCAGCGGCATGCCGTCGAGCGTGGTGGTGAGCGTCAGCAGGGTATTCTCCGCGAAATTGATTGTCCACAACGCATAGGCGCCCGAACGGTCCGTCAGAACGACGAGCTGTTTGCCGTCCATGATCCAGCCGGTGTCCATGGGATTGTCCGCCGGACGGTCGGAAACGAGGGCGCGCTTCTCCCCGGTCAGGACGTTGGCAACCCACACTTCGCCGGTGAGATTCTGCATGGTCTTGATGAAGGAAACCTGGGTGGAATCCGGCGAGAATCTTGGCGAGCGGATCGTGATATCCGGATTCGGATCGGCATGAACGATGCGGGTTTCGTTGAGCCCATTGGAATTGGCTAGCCACAGTTCGCGTTCACGAACAAATGCAACGCGTCCGGAAGGAGCCCAACTCAGCGACGTGGCGTCGGATTTGAGAATTGTCGGCGGCGTTTCCGAATTCTGAACGTTGACCGCATACGTATCGCTTCCGCGAGTGAAGGTCAATCTTCGACTATCGGGCGTCCATGAGGGAAAACTTTCCGGTTCGGGGGTGGAGGTGATTTGCTTTCGGGAGCCATCTCCAATATTCAGAAGCCAAATGTTTCCTGAGGCGATCGCGGCATATTGATGACCGTCTGGGGCAATGGCTACTTCGGTTTCCGTACCTTCAAAATCTCCAATTCGGCTCAAGATCGGAGCCCCAAAATGCGCTCTGGCCGGTCCAGTGGCAGAGCTGACGAAGTAGATCAATGCGCCGAGCAGGGCGACGGTAATCAGGGAAGGAAGTACCGGTATTTTCATTTTCCCGTCGATATTACTACAGGCCGAAACCATGTGTTCGCATTCCAGGCAAGATCGGCTATAATGCCGTGGGTCTTACTCGGGCAACCCAGCCGACCTCTTGCTTATCTCATACGTCTGTTCCCAGTCATACCAAGCTGTGCCGGATGAGCTCTATCGAGACCGATGAATCGAAGTAGGGGGAAAGCCCGTCAATAGACTTGGGAGGTTTCATAGAATATGGCTACAAAAATAATTGCTGCAAAAGCGGTTACCGCAAAGAGAATGGCCGCAAAGACGAGCGCCGCCAAGGCCCTGGCCGCCAAGGCAGCCGGCAAGGATGAGCTGGTTTACAGTCATCCGACCATGTGTCTGCATTGCCACCTGATCGTTGAAATGTTTCACGAGCGTGGCGCCGACCCGGTGCGTGGTTCCTGGCAGTGCCCGCGCTGCAACCACAAGTATCTTTTCTCTCATTGGAAGATCAAGAGACAGACTCGCGGTAAGACCGAGGCCGCGTAACTTTCTTCCTCGGAGAGTGAAACTCGATCGTTCTTTTTACGAGCGACCGACACTGCAAGTCGCATCCGATCTGATCGGCAAGGTTCTGGTCCGGCGCTTAAACGGCCGGAACCTTGCCGGCAAGATCATCGAAACCGAAGCCTACGTCGGCCCCCACGATCTGGCCTGCCACGCCTCCAAAGGAAAGACTCCCCGCACCTCGGTTATGTTCGGCCCTCCGGGTGTTTCGTACGTCTACATGATTTACGGATTCTACTTCTGCCTTAATGCCGTTACCGAAGCGGAAGGATTTCCAGCTGCTGTATTGATTCGCGCCGTCGAACCGCTCGAGAATATTCGTGTCATGCGCAAGCTTCGCCACAACCCTCGGCGCGAAATCGATATTGCCAGCGGTCCAGGGAAACTTTGCATGGCCATGGCCATCGACAAAGGCCTGAATGAGGCCAATCTCTCAGGCCGGACGTTGTGGGTGGAAGACCGCAATATCGAAATTGAAAAGATCGATACAGGTCCGCGTATCGGAGTGGACTACGCCGGAGAATACAAGGACAAGCCGTGGCGGTTTCACGAAAGCGGCAACCCTCACGTGTCGCGGGTCCGCGTCAACAGACATGAATCCCGAGCTTGAAGCGAAACTGAAGAACATCCCTTCCAGTCCCGGGGTGTACATCTATAAGGATGTGTCCGGCATTCCGATTTACGTTGGGAAGTCCAAGTCGCTGCGAAATCGAGTGCGGACTTACTTCCAGGATTCGCGTAATCCCGGCATTCGGCTGGACCATATGATGGATGCCATCCGCGATGTGGACTACATCGTCACCGATACGGAAGGCGAAGCCCTCGCACTCGAGAACAATCTCATTAAACGCTTCAAGCCCAAGTACAACGTCCTGCTGCGCGACGACAAGACGTATCCGTATATCCGATTGACAATCAACGAACCGTATCCGCGTGCGATGATCACACGCCGCGTCCGAAAGGATGGAGCCTACTATGCCGGACCGTTCTTCCCTGGAGGTCTTGCGCGAAAGACCCTGAAGCTGATCGAGAGATACTTTCTGATCCGCAACTGCACGATTCCGATCGACGGCAAGCGTCCGCGTCCGTGCCTTCAATACTACATTCACCGATGTCTGGGGCCCTGCGTCGATGGCCTCACCACTCGCGAGGCCTATCAGGAAGCGGCGCGGGATGTGAAGTTCTTTCTGGAAGGGCGGAAGAACGACCTTGCCGATCTTATCGAGCGCCTCCGCAAACGGATGGATGAAGCCGCAGCCAGCGAGCAATTTGAGATGGCAGGTCACTATCGCGACTCCATCCAAACCATGACGCAGCTTGCGGAGCGCCAGAAAATGGCGTCTACCGGATACGACGATATCGACATCTTCGGCTATCACCGCGAGGAATCCATGGTGGCGGTTTCCGTCTTTCACATGCGAGGCGGCCGCATCGTCGACCGGAGAGAAATGTTCTGGGAGGACCAGGAGCAATTCGATCCCGGCGAATTCGTCGGCTCCGTCGTCAAGCAGTACTATCTCGATGCGCCGTTCATTCCTTCCGAGATTCATGTTCCAGTGGAATTCGAGGACCGCGAGATTCTGGAAGAATCGTTGAGCGAACGCAGCGACCGCCGAGTTGAAATCCGAACGCCGCAGCGTGGCAGCAAACGCGAAATGATGGACCTGGTTCATCGCAATGCGCGTCTCGGATTTCTACAGCGTTTTCGAACGGCAGCCCTGTCCGGACCGGCGCTGGTGAAGAATGTTGAAGTGACGCTGGATCTGGAGAAGCCGCCGCGGCGAATCGAATGCTTCGACATTTCGAATCTTCAGGGCAGCGATATTGTTGCGTCGATGGTGGTTTGCGAGGACGGGCAAATGAAGAAGGCGAGCTATCGACGCTTCATTGTACGAACCGTGACGGGCGCGCCGGATGATTTTCAAAGCATGCGAGAGGTCGTCGGTCGACGATACAAGCGGGTCCAGGACGAAGGCCTGGGAATGCCCGATCTTATACTCATCGATGGCGGTCTCGGGCAGCTGCATGCGGCCCAATCCGCGCTCGACGCGTTGAACATTGTCGATCAGCCACTGGCGAGCATTGCGAAGCGGGAAGAGATTATTTATATCGCCGGGCGCGAAGAGGACCCGATCGTTCTTGAGAAACGATCGCCCGTGCTTCGTCTGATTCAGCAGATTCGCGATGAGAGCCATCGCTTCGCCATAACTTTTCATCGCGAGAGGCGCGGACGGCGGCATCTGAATTCCGAACTCGTGGAGATTCCGGGTATCGGCCCCAAAACGGTACAGAAACTTCTCACGCGTTTCGGTTCGCTTTCAAAGATCCGTGACGCGACGGCAGAGGAGCTGCTGGCCGTGGTTTCCAAACGTCAATCCGAGGCAATCCGTGGGCATTTTGCTTCTAGGGCATGATGCACGGCCTGCTGCAGATTTCAGCGTTCATTGTGCTAATATCGAAAAAGTTCAACAAAAAGGAGAGTGCTCATCATGGCTGAAAGTAGTGGCGGCGATAAATTCCTGTACCTGATAGCCGGAGCCGGCATTGGAGCTGTTCTGGCGTTGTTATTTGCCCCGAAATCCGGACGCGAAACGCGGGAATTGCTCGCGCGCACCGCGTCGGACGGCCGCGATTTCCTGACGAACAAAGTTTCCGAAGGCCGGCAGTTTGTTGGTGAGACGGGCCGAAAAGTCGGTGACGACTTCAGCAGCTTCATCGACAAGAGTAAGGAAGCCCTGCAGCGCCAGAAGGAGCAACTGACCGCTGCTTTCGAGGCCGGCAAGGCCGCGTATCGCGAAGAAAAAGGGATGACGGACTAAGTTGACCCGATTGACCCAACTGGAGGCGCTATGGATCGATTGCTGACGTTCTTTGTAGCGCTGACGGCGCTGGCGGTGGTGGCACAGGCTGGCGTTCTGATCGCAATCTACCTGATGTCCAAGCGCCTATCCAATCAGATGGATCGGTTTATGGCAGAGACGCGCGAGATGATGGTGCCCGTCAAAGCCATCACCGAAAACCTGATGGTTGCCTCCACCAACATCATGGAGATTGGTGTTTCCGCTCGCGAGCAATTCCGCCGCGTCGAAACCATGGTCACTGCCACCGGCGACGTGCTGCATGGCCAGTTGGATCGCTTGGAAACTGCCACGAAGGATGTCGTCGACCGGATCAATTCCACCGCCGACATGGTTCAGGACACGGTGGCGCGCCCCGTGCGCGAAGTCGCCGCAGTGGCGAAAGGCCTGGGCCGCGGCTTCGATTTTCTTTTTCGAAGGAATAAGAAGAATTCCAATTCCTCGAACCCCGACGACGAACTTTTCTTTTGAGTTACGGCACTCCTGCAACCTGACCGGGGCTGCACGAAACGGAACTCCTAAACTGTCTTTTGTTTTCGGATAGACCGCACTCCCGCTTTCACACGCAACAGAACCCGAAAGAGCTGGTCATCTCAACCATCGAAGAAGCGAAAAATCGCTAATAAACCGAGGCATGCAGTGGATATCTTTGATCACAACTGCGCCGGAGTAGTTCGGCGCCGGGCAAAATGCGTGGATGGCCCAGTGTTCTGATTCGAGTGGTTCTTGGCGGATTTCGAGTAACTTTGGTGGCTGGTTGGGCAAAAGAGAAACACGGAAACCATCAAGAGGGAGGGAAAGGCTACCGCCAATTGCCTTGATGTAGGCCTCTTTCCTCACCCAGCAATTGCCTCAGAATGCCGCGCGTCAAAATGTACTGCTCGCGCACCCGCTGCGCCACGAAACCTGAGGCGCGTTGCCTTTCATCTTCTGCTCGTATGCGCAATGCCTGATCTACCGCAGCGGTTGATGCGGAGTCCAGGCTCACACGCCAAACGCGCGCTTCGTTGTCGCGCAGATCGTCCACAGTTCATCGTCCCGCCGAAGTCTATATCGAAAGGCGCAAGGGGGGACGGAATATAGCCCAATAAAGAAGTCCCCGAATCGACATTATTGAAGGCACAGGCTTGCGTTCGAAGTCTGCGAAGTATCGTTTTTCATTCCTTCGGGGACCATGCTAGGCTCTTTTTCTTTTTGCCTCCAACGTTCAACATGAATAACAGAAGCGCTAGAGCGATCCTGATTACCGGCGGAACCAAAGGCATCGGTCTCGGCACTGGGCTGGCTTTTGCACGGCAGGGCGCTCACACGATCCTGACCTACAAGTGGGGCTCGGCCGACCCCGATGAAGTCCGCTCAAGGTTCTCTGCAGAACGATTGCCCACTCCGCTTGTCATAGAAGCCGACGTGGTGAATTCCGACGATACGACGGCGCTGCTGGAACGCATTCATGAAGACTTCGATCGAATCGATTCGTTTATTTCCAATGTGTCCTATGGGCTGATCGTGAAGGATCTTGCCGACTACTCATTTCGGTCACTGATGCGAAGCATCGAATACAGCACGTGGCCGCTCGTCGAATATCCGCGCCGCATTCGCGAGGTCTTCGGCCAATATCCCCGCTACATCATTGGACTGTCCAGCGGCGGGCCGGACCATGTGTATAAGAACTACGATTTTGTCGCTGTATCGAAGGCGGCTTTGGAAACGATTTGTCGCTATCTGAACTACCGCTTGTTTTCCGAAGATGTTCGGATCAACATCGTCCGCGCGGGGCTGGTGCGTACGGACTCACTGTGGGCAACTTTCGGCAGCGATTTCGAACGGTTTGCCGAACGATTTAATCCGCAGCGTCAATTTACAGAGATCGATGATGTGGCCAATGCCATCGTCGCGCTCTGCAGCGGATTGATGGATGGCGTCAGCGGCCAGATCGTGAACATCGATCGCGGAACGACATTTTTCAACAACCTGATGGGAATTTTCGAACAGTCCGGAAATTTAGAACTTTGAGGACAACGAGGAGGATGAACCGGTGGAACGTGAAGCAGTCGCAGCTGTCGTGAAGAAGCATTTGATGGAGATTGTGCCCGACATTAAGGAGGCGGACCTCGATATGGCAAGGTCCATGAAGGATCTCGGCGCCAACAGCCTCGACATTGTTGAAGTCGTTTCCTGCGCGATGCGAGAGCTGAAGGTAAAAGTCCCGCGTTCCGAACTGAGCAAGCTGACAAATATGGACGGCCTGGTCGACCTGCTGCACACATCGATTCAGAATCGCCCATGATCGGCAATTTGGAGGGAAAGACTGCGCTGATCACCGGCGGCACGATGGGAATCGGGCTTGCAACCGCGGTGGCCCTGTCGCGGCGCGGTGCGGATTGTGCCATCACCTTTAAATGGGGAACCGCCGATCTCGATCAGGTTCGTACGGCCTTTGCAAATGCCGGTGCGCAGCAACCCCTCATCGTTCAGGCAGACGTTGCCAATAACGAAGACCTGACACTCCTGTTGGACCAGCTCCGCGAGCGCTGGAGCCAGGTGGATATTCTGGTCAGCAATGTTGCGGTAGCACTGGTGATTCAGAGCCTCGCCGATTACTCCCTGCGATCCCTGAATAAGTCGATTGAATACACGGCATGGCCATTGTTCGAGTACACACGCCGGATCCAGCAGCAATTCGGCAAGTATCCCCGATACGTGATCGGCATGTCCTCGCCGGGTCCGGACTCCTACAGCTACGGCTACGACTTCGTGGCCACATCCAAGGCCGTGCTTGAAACGATGTGCCGGTACATGAGTCATCACCTGTTCGACGAAGATGTTCGAATCAACATCATCCGTTCTCAGGCTGTGCGAACGCAAAACTGGAGAGCGACATTCAAAGGGTTTGAAGAGTTTGCCAAAAAGTTTATGCAGGAAGAGCATTTCATCTCCCCCGAGGAGGTTGCGAATGTTGTTGTGGCTCTCTGCAGCGGATATCTCGATGGAATGCGTGGGCAGGTCCTGACAGTCGATCGGGGAATATCGCAATTCGATAATCTGATCGGTTTGTTTAGTGAACGCGAGCGCCTGGGGTTATAGAAGCATGTCACTCACTTCGGATCCATCCGATTACAGTCTTGCGGATTTTTTTATCGGAGACAGCGCGAACCCGCTGCATCCTCCCGAAGACTACACCGAGTGGAGAAAACAGGCAGAATGGGCGACCCGGCTGTATGACGCTCAGCTCCTTGGGCCGGCGACCCCCCGGGCCTTAATCGCGACTGCAGGTGGCGCGCCCGCAACTGTTCTCAATTTCGCTTCCTACAATTATCTGGGATTGTCGCGCCATCCGAAGTGTGTCGCGGCCGCCCAGGAAGCGTTGCTCAAATATGGGACTGGAATCTGCGGTCCTCCATTGCTTTCCGGAATGACGGATCTGCAGCAGGAACTCGAACAGCAGTTGAATGCACTGCTCGGCACGGAATCCACAATCGTTTTCAGCGGTGGTTATTCCGCTGCAATAGGCACGATCTCGGCGATCCTTCGAAAAGGCGATATCGCCGTCGCCGATGACCGGGTGCACATGTCTGCCGTCGACGGCGTGAAGTTGGGTCAGGCGAGATTGGTCACATACCAACACAATGACCCCAGCTCGCTGGCAGCCTGTATCGAAAAACACAAAGGCAGCCGGATCCTGGTGATCACCGAAGGGATCTATTCGGTCGACGGCGACATGCCGCCGCTTGGTGAACTCCTGGATGTCACGGACCATTACGGCGTCCCGGTCTACATCGATGAGGCGCACTCGATTCTGGGTTGCGGCAGCCGTGGCGGCGGAGTTGTGGAAATGTTCGGAGTCGAAAACCGCGTTGGCCTCCGCCTTTCCACATTCTCAAAGGCTTTTGCAGGCGTGGGCGGCGCCGTCAGCGGAAGCCGCGAGACCCTGGACTACATCCGCTTTTATGGCAACTCCTACACATTCTCTGCTTGCCTCCCTCCCGCGACGCTCGCATCTCTGATCGCAGCAGCAAAAGTCTCCATGGAAGACACCAGCCTCCGGGAAAGACTATGGGACAACGGAGCGTACTTCCGAACGAAGCTGAACGAGATCGGTGTCGATACCGGAAAGTCGACGTCCTACATCGTTCCGATCATGGTGGGCAGCAATCGTAAGCTTCTTTATGAACTCTGCCACGCCATGAGACGGCGCGGATTGTTCATACCGCCTGTGGATTATCCTGTCGTGCCACAGGATGAAGTGCGTTTCAGGGCGGCGGTCACTGCCGCTCATACGCGGCAGGAACTCGATGAGGCTCTGAACATCATCGAAGACACGGTCGTCAAGGCGATCGGCAAGCGCACATGAACCTCGTCTATATGTTTCCCGGGCAGAATTCGCGTTATCCCCAGGCGATTACCCAACTCCGAAACCTCACGTCGATTGCTGACGACATTATTGACGCGGCCTCAGAGATTCTTTCCCAAGATCTTCGAGAACATTTCAGGCCGGAAAATGCCGCAATGTTTGAATGCAACCGTGACGTGCAGGTTGGCGTGTTCCTCGCGAGTCATATTCTGTTCAAAGCACTGGAAGCAGAAGGAATCCAGGCAGACGCTTCGGTGGGATTGAGTCTTGGTGAGTACAACCATCTCGTACACGCGGGAGCAATTCGGTTCGAGGATGCGTTGCGCCTGCTTGTCGCGCGCGGCAATGCCTATGATCGCGCACCGCAGGGCATGATGATGTCGGTATTCCCGTGTGACGGCGAACAAGTCGCGCGTGCGCTTGCGGGGGCCGTGGACGTTGGTATTCAGCTGACAAAGCGTCATATCGTCCTCAGCGGCGAACGCGGTGACGTTCTGATAGAAAGCATACACCCAGGCGAACGGCGCCACAATGAGCAGCGACATCGGCAACAGAAAAAGTCCCGACGGCTGCAGGATGGTTTGAACCAGTGCCACACGAGCGAACCTCGAAACGGTCAGGATGGGCGCGGACCGGCCGGTGATCTGCGCCTTGAGGCGGCGCGCGAAGACGGACTGCCAGGTTTTCATCCACAGGAACAGCAACGCCACGCCGAATGCCGACGATGCGCAATGCGCCTCAGCGGTCGAGCCGCGGCTCATATCGGCCCAAAAATAAAGCAAGCCCAGAACGAAAGGCAGACTGCCGAGGTAATAGCTGGCCCAGGCCGAGGCTGGCGCCTGCCGCAACAAGTGCGCGGCTTCCTCGATCAACTCGATGCCT
>Ga0209488_10000301_pt1 | contig 40370 bp, 33 predicted proteins | sample Rivendell_Oct201_8_FD_188349 | JGI IMG/M metagenome (GOLD analysis project Ga0209488, IMG submission 188349) | Vadose zone soil microbial communities from the Eel River Critical Zone Observatory, Northern California, USA -... | ecosystem: Environmental > Terrestrial > Soil > Vadose zone >...
CGCCGCGGGCTGAGGGGGCGCCGCGGGCTGAGGGGGCGCCGCGGGCCGGGCCGGCGCCGCGGCCCGCGGCGTCGGCGGTGCGGCGGCTGAAGCCGGAGCGGAGTCCGTCTGCACCCCATCCGCCTTCACGGTGGCGAGTAGATCGCCGGCGTTGACCTTGCCGCCCCTGGTCGCGTGAACCGTCTCGACGACTCCGCTAGCCGTCGAGGGCACGTCCATGGCGGCCTTGTCGGACTCGAGAGTGACGAGCGGCGTGTCGATCGCGATGCTGTCCCCGGGCTTCACCAGCACGTCGATGACGGCGACGTCCTTGAAGTTGCCCAAGTCGGGCACGCGCACTTCCACGAGGCGGCCTGCCGCGTTCATGTCGCGCGCGGACCTCAGACTTTCCAGGGCACGGGCTTGGCCGGATCGACGCCGAGCGCCTCGATCGCACGGATCACGGTCGCCTGATCCACGCGTGCGTCGTCGGCGAGCGCCTTGAGCGCCGCCACGGTGATGTAGTTGCGATCGACCTCGAAGTGCCGGCGCAGCGCGGCGCGCGAATCCGAGCGGCCGAATCCGTCGGTGCCGAGCGTCACGTAGCGGCCGCCGACCCACTGACGGATCTGGTCCGGTACCGCACGCAGGTAGTCGGTGGCCGCGACCACCGGACCCTCGCGACCCTGCAGCATCTGCCGCACGTACGGAACACGCGCGTCCTGCCCGGGGTGCAGCAGGTTCCAGCGTTCGCATTCCAGCGCCTCGCGGCGCAGCTCACTGAAGCTCGTCACCGAGAGCACATCCGCCGGTATGCCGTAGTCGTCCTCGAGCATCCTCGCCGCCGCCAGACATTCGCGCAGGATGGTGCCGGAACCCAGCAGCGTCGCGCGCACCTTGCCACGGCCGCCGATCTGCAGCAGGTATCCCCCGCTCAGGATTCCCGCTTCTACGCCCGGTGGCATGGCCGGCTGCGCGTAGTTCTCGTTCATCAAGGTGATGTAATAGAAGATGCCCTGCTGCTCCGCGTACATGCGGCGCAACCCCGCATGAATGATGACGGCCAGCTCGTACGCGAATGCCGGATCGTAGGCGACGCAGTTGGGCACGGTACTCGCAACCAGCTGGCTGTGACCGTCCTGGTGCTGCAAACCCTCCCCGGCGAGCGTGGTGCGCCCGGCGGTGGCACCGAGCAGGAAGCCGCGCGACTGCATGTCGCCGGCCGCCCAGATGAAGTCCCCGACGCGCTGAAAGCCGAACATCGAGTAGAAGATGTAGAACGGCACCATGTTGATGCCGTGGTTGCTGTAGGCGGTGCCGGCCGCCATCCACGAGCACAGCGATCCCGCCTCGTTGATGCCTTCCTCGATCATCTGGCCCTTCTTGTCCTCGCGGTAGGACATGAGCGTCTCCGCGTCCTGCGGCGTGTACAGCTGGCCGACGGAGGAATAGATACCGATCTGGCGGAACAGTCCCTCCATGCCGAAGGTGCGCGCCTCGTCCGGCACGATCGGCACGATGTTGCGACCGATGTTCTTGTCCTTGAGCAGGATGGTGAGCGCCCGCACGAACGCCATGGTGGTCGAGATCTCGCGCTCGCCGGTCCCCTCCAGGAGCGAGGCGAACGCCTCGAGCGGAGGTATGGGGAGCGCCGGCGCGGTGTGGCGGCGGCTCGGCAGGTAGCCCCCGAGCGCGGTGCGGCGCTCATGCAGGTAGCGCGCCTCCTCCGCCGCCTCATCGGGTTTGCGGAACGGCAGACTGTCGAGGTCCTCGTCGGAGACCGGGATGTTGAAGCGATCGCGGAAGGTGCGCAGGTCCTCGGTGGAGAGTTTCTTCTGCTGGTGGGCGATCATCTGCCCCTCGCCGCCCTTGCCGAGGCCGAAGCCCTTCACGGTCTTCGCCAGAATCACGGTCGGCTGCCCCTTGTGGCTCATGGCGGCGGCGTAGGCCGCATACACCTTGCGCGGATCGTGGCCGCCGCGATTCAGCCGCCAGATCTCCTCGTCGGACATGTTGGCGACCATCGCCTTGAGCTCGGGGTACTTGCCGAAGAAATGCTCGCGCGTGTAGGCCCCGCCCTTGGCCTTGAAGTTCTGGTACTCGCCGTCGACGCACTCTTCCATCACCCGGCGCAGCAGGCCCTGATGGTCGCGCGCCAGCAGCGGATCCCAGCGCGAGCCCCACAGCACCTTGATGACGTTCCAGCCGGCGCCGAGAAAGGCGGCCTCGAGCTCCTGGATGATCTTGCCGTTGCCGCGCACCGGGCCATCGAGGCGCTGCAGGTTGCAGTTGATGACGAAAATGAGGTTGTCGAGTCCCTCGCGCACCGGCATGGTGAGTGCGCCCATCGACTCGGGCTCGTCCATCTCACCGTCGCCGAGGAAGGCCCACACCTTCTGATCCGAGGGCTTTACCAGCCCGCGATGCTCCAGGTAACGCGTGAAGCGTGCCTGAAAAATCGCCATCATGGGGCCCAGCCCCATCGACACCGTCGGGAACTGCCAGAAATCGGGCATCAGCCACGGGTGCGGATAGGATGACAGGCCCACACCCGGGCCACCCGCCTCCTGGCGGAAGTGCCGCAGCCGCCCCTCATCGAGGCGTCCTTCCAGATAGGCGCGCGCGTAGATGCCGGGCGAGGAATGTCCCTGCACGAACACCATGTCTCCGGGGTGCTGCTCGGAGGGCGCCCGCCAGAAGTGATTGAAACCCACTTCATACAAGGTCGCCGAGGAGGCGTAGCTCGAGAGGTGGCCGCCGTACTCGGAAGAGGCGCGATTGGCCTGCAGCACCATCGCCAGTGCGTTCCAGCGGATGTAAGCCTCGATACGCCGCTCGAGCGCGCGGTTACCCGGGTACTCCGGCTCGCGCCCGGTGGGGATGCTGTTGACGTAGGCGGTGTTGGGCTTGAACGGCAGGTAAGCACCGCTGCGGCGCGTGTAGTCGATCAGTCGCTCGAGCAGGAAGTGCGCGCGCTCCGGGCCGTGAATCTTGAGCACCGAATCGATCGATTCGAGCCATTCCCGCGTCTCCACGGGATCGAGGTCTTCCAGCTTCGGAGGTTCAGTCATGCGATCAGTCGCGGATGTCGCCGCGCGCGTGTCGTGCCGGCTCGCGATAGAATGAGCAATGATGGCGAGCAGCGACAGGTAAAGCAAGTGAGCGCCAGGGCTCCCGTCACTCGCGGCGGCGCTCTGTTGCCGGGCGCACCCGCTCCGGCCATCGTGAGCGCTCGCAGACGCGACCTGGGTGAGCTGGACGCGCTGGCATGAGCACGCTCGTCATGCGCCGCCCGGACGACTGGCATCTGCACCTGCGCGATGGCGCGGCCCTGCACGCCGTGCTGCCCTTCAGCGCGGCGCGCTTCGCGCGGGCCATGGTGATGCCGAACCTGACACGTCCGCTCACGACCACCGAGGCTGCTCTCGCCTACCGCCGCCGCATCCTGGCGGCGCTGCCGAGCGGGGTGAAGTTCGAGCCGCTGATGACGCTGTATCTGACCGACGCCACATCCGCGGACGAGGTGGAGCGGGCCCAGGCGAGCGGCTGCGTGCTGGGCTGCAAGCTCTATCCGGCCGGCGCGACCACGCATGCGGAGGCGGGAGTCAGCGACGTGCGGCGCATAGACGCGGCGCTCGCGCGCATGGCCGAGCTCGGCATGGTGCTGCAGGTACACGGGGAAGTCACCGACCCCGCGGTCGATGTGTTCGACCGGGAAGCCTCTTTCATCGATGCGGTGCTCGCGCCGCTGGCGGAGCGCCACCACCAGTTGCGCATCGTGTTCGAGCACATCACTACCCGCGCCGCCGTGGACTTCGTCCTCTCAGGCAGAAGCGGGCTCGCGGCGACCGTCACGCCGCAGCACCTGCTGATGAACCGCAACGCCCTGTTCGCCGGCGGCCTGCGTCCGCACCACTACTGCCTGCCGGTGCTCAAGGCGGAGTCCCACCGTGCGGCGCTGCTCAGCGCCGTGGCGGGCGGCAGCCCGCGGCTGTTTCTCGGCACCGACAGCGCACCGCACGCGCGCCGTGGCAAGGAAGCGCCGCGCGGGTGCGCCGGTATCTTCTCCGCACACGCCGGCATCGAGTTGTACGCCGAGGCCTTCGAGTCGGTCGGCGCGCTCGAGCGCCTCGAGGCCTTCGCCTCCTGCCACGGCGCCGATTTCTATGGCTTGCCGCGTAACAGCGCCACCATCACACTGGTGAAGGAGCCGTGGGAGGTGCCCGAGAGTTATCCGTTCGGCACCGATGAGCTCGTGCCGCTGCGCGCCGGCGAGCGCATCGCCTGGCGCCTCGCACGCCCGAGCGCCGCCCCATGAGCGAGCCGACCGGGGATACGGCGTCACCCTCGGCGAGCGCGGCGCTCATGGCGCGGCGCTTCCGCGGCTACCTGCCGGTGGCCATCGACGTGGAGACCGGCGGCTTTCACCCGGCGACCGATGCGCTGCTCGAGATCGCGGCGGTGCTCATCGACATGGACAGCGACGGCACCCTGAAACGCGGTGCCACCCATAACTTCCACGTGCAGCCGTTCGAAGGCGGGCGGCTGGATCCCAGCTCGCTCTCGATCACGGGCATCGATCCCTTTCACCCGCTGCGTCCGGCGCTGCCGGAGCGCGATGCCCTGCAGAGAGTCTTCCGCGAGATCCGTCACGCGCTACGTGCCTACGGCTGCCGCCGCGCGATCCTGGTCGGCCACAACGCCGCGTTCGACCTGAGCTTCCTGAACGCCGCAGTCGCGCGCGCACAGGTCAAGCGCAATCCGTTTCATCCGTTCTCGTGTTTCGACACCGCCACACTCGCCGGAGCGGCGCTCGGACAGACGGTGCTCGCCAAAGCGGTGACCATAGCGGGGCTTGAGTGGGATCCGGGCAGCGCCCACAACGCCCGCTACGACGCGCAGTGCAGCGCCGAGCTCTTTTGCCTGGTGTGCAACCGCCTGCGCGAAAGCCACAGGTGCGCCGAGGAGCGGGCGCGTGAGTTGGGCTGGTTCAGTGTCGCCGCCGGGCCGCCGGCCGAGGACGGCGCGGCCGAGGAGCCGCCGCTGGAGGCGGAGTTTCCGCCGAGCTGACGCCTAGCCGAGCGCGCCGGCCTCGGCCAGGAGCTTCTTCAACTCGCCGCTCTTGTACATCTCGAGCGCGATGTCACAGCCGCCGATCAGCTCTCCCTTCACGTACAGCTGCGGGTAGGTGGGCCAGTTGGAGAAGCGCTTGAGTGCCTCACGAATCTCCGGCTCTTCGAAAATATTGACGTGCTTGAACTCGGCCCCCACGGCCCGCAGCGCGGCCACCGTCTGCGCGGAAAACCCGCATTGCGGAAAGTCCGGGGTACCCTTCATGAACAGCACGACGGGACTCGAGCCGAGCTCGGTCTTGATCCGCTCCACGACATCCATTTGCACATTACCTCTTCAGTTTGCGACGCTCGGCCAGCTCGGCCAGCAGCCGCCGTTGCTCAGCGGCACTCATGGACGGCCAGCGTCCGATCTCCTCGCCCGTGCGCAGACAGCCGACACACCAGCCCTGCGCATCAAGCGCGCAGACATTGATGCACGGCGATAGCGGGCGTTCCTCGGGCTCCGCGGCTTCCAATGCGTTGAATTATGGGGGTGCCTCGCCTATTCTTCAAACGGCCCGGGAATCCTCAGCCCAAGCATAAACAATAACTTGGAGATATAAGTCATGAATCCCCTGAACAACCACCGCCAGTCGCTGATTCTCGGCATCGTCCTCGCGCTGTTACTGACGCTGCTGATCGGCGGCTTTCACTTCAATCCGCTCGGGTTGGCGCGCTGGTTCCACATTGTTGCGGGCGTGTTCTGGATCGGGTTGCTGTACTACTTCAACGTGGCCCAGACTCCGGCGCTCGCGGATGCCGCGGCCGACAAGGGCGGTCCGGGCGGCGCCGGCATCACCAAATACGTCGCGCCGCGTGCGCTGTTCTGGTTCCGCTGGGGGGCGCTCGCGACCTGGCTGGGAGGTGCGTGGCTGCTGGGACCGAAGTTCGTCGGCGCCTTCACCCTCGGCGCGGGCCTGGATGATCCGACGCACTACTTCCTCATCATCGGTCTGGGCGCCTGGCTTGGCACCATCATGCTGTTCAACGTCTGGGTGCTGATCTGGCCGAACCAGAAGAAGATCCTCGGCATCGTGGCCGCCACGGACGAGCAAAAGGCCAAGGCGCGCAGAGTCGCCGGCATGGCCTCGCGCGTCAACTTCGTGCTGTCGATCCCCATGCTGATGTGCATGGCCTCGGCGAGCCACGGCCTGCCGTTCTTTTAGTGCCCGAGCTGCCCGCCGATCTCGGTGCCCAGGTCGACGCGGCGCTGCGCGAGGACATCGGCAGCGGCGACGTGACCGCCGCCCTCGTGCCCGCCGGCCAGCGTGTGCGCGGCAGCGTCGTCACCCGCGAGGAGGCAGTGCTGTGCGGGCGCGCCTGGGCGGAGGAAACCTTCCGGCGCCTGGACCCGCAGGTGCGCCTCAGCTGGCATGCCGCCGACGGCGAACGCCTGGGCATCAACCAGGTGATCTGCGAGATCGCGGGTCCGGCGCGCGCGGTGCTCACCGGCGAGCGCACCGCCCTCAACTTCCTGCAGCTGCTGTCCGGGACCGCGACCGCCACGCGCCGCCTGGTAGATGCGGTCGCCGGCACGTCCTGCCGGATCCTCGACACCCGCAAGACCCTGCCCGGACTGCGCACCGCACAGAAGTACGCCGTGCGCTGCGGCGGTGGCGACAATCACCGCATGGGGCTGTACGACCGGGTGCTCATCAAGGAAAACCATATCGCGGCGGCCGGCTCGCTCACCGGTGCGATCGAGGCGGCGCGACGCAGCGCCCCGGAACTCACCGTGGAAGTCGAAGTCGAATCTCCGGCTGAGCTCGAGGAGGCGCTCGGCGCCGACCCGGACATCATCATGCTCGATGACTTCAGCCTCGCCAATCTGCAGGCCGCGGTGAAGCTCAACCAGGCACACGGCCGGCCGGTGAAACTCGAGGCCTCGGGGAGCATCTCACTGGAGACGGTGCGCGCGATCGCCGCCACCGGGGTAGATTACGTGTCGGTGGGCGCACTTACCAAGCACGTGCACGCGGTGGATCTGTCGATGCGGCTGGAGTTCACCGGAGGCTGAACCGAATGAGGATGAATCCATGATCACGCGACTGTCTGCGCTGCGAGCGGCACCGCTGGCGGTGCTCGTTGGACTTGCGGCGCTGGCGCACGCCCAGGCGCTCGCTCCGCCCGAGGTTCCGGAGGCGATCAGGACCCCGGCCGGCGAGCAAATCGTGTTGCGGGCGCACGCCTCGGGCGCGCAGATCTACGTCTGCGCTAAGGCGCCCGATGGCAAGTCACAATGGATTCTCAAGGCCCCGGACGCGGAGCTGTTCGATGACAAAGGGGCCGTGATCGGCCATCACTCCGCCGGTCCCGCCTGGCGACACAAGGATGGGAGCGAAGTCAGCGGCAAGGCCATGGCGCGCAGCGAGTCCCCGGACGCGGATTCCATCCCGTGGCTGCTGGTGAGTGCCACCGGTCATGCTGGCAGCGGTGTATTGGCCCGTGTCACGAGCATTCAGCGGCTTCACACGCTGGGGGGGCAGCCGCCACCCGCCGCGACCTGCGACCCCGCCAGGCAGAAGGGGAAAGAGGCCAGGGTCCCTTACCGCGCCGACTACTATTTCTACGCGCCTGACGGCACCTAATCAGTTGCGGTCGGTCGCGGGTTGGCGATGCAGTCGCTCATCGTCAGAGACGCCACGACGCCGGATATGACGGCGGTGCAGTTGATCTACGCGCATCATGTGCTTCATGGGTTGGCTACGTTCGAAGAGGTGCCGCCGTCCGTCGAGGAACTGCTGGAGCGCAGAGCCTCGGTGCTCAGCTCAGGGCTGCCCTATCTGGTCGCCGAAATCGACGCGAGGCTAGTGGGTTACAGCTACGCGACGAGCTATCGGCCACGACCCGCGTACCGCTATACGGTCGAGGATTCCGTCTATGTTACCGCCGGGCGCTCCGGACAGGGCATCGGCACCGCCCTGCTCGCGGCGCTCATCGCCCGCTGTGAGGCCGGCCCGTGGCGGCAAATGCTGGCCGTGATCGGCGACAGCGGCAATGCTGCGTCCATCGCGCTGCACCGTCGTCTGGGTTTCCAACCGGTCGGTACCCTAGCATCCGTCGGGTTCAAGCTCGGCCGCTGGGTGGACTCGGTACTGATGCAGCGATCCCTGGGCGCCGGCGACTTAGGTCCACCGAGTTGACCGCCCGGCGGCGTGCGCCGCCGCGCGCTTCAGGCGACCGCGGACTTCAACACGCGCTGCGGCTGCGAGACACCGTAGCCCTGCGCGTAGTCGACCCCGAGACTGGTGAGCATCTGGATGATCTCGGCGTTCTCGGCGAACTCGGCGATGGTCTGCTTGCCGGTGAGGTGCCCGATCTCGTTGATCGAGCGCACCATCTCGCGGTCGATCGGATCGCGCAGGATCTCGCGCACGAAGCTGCCGTCGATCTTGAGGTAATCGACCGGGAAGTGCTTGAGGTAGCCGAACGAGGATAGTCCAGTGCCGAAGTCATCGAGCGCGAACTTGCAGCCGAGTTCCTTGAGCGCCTGGATGAAGCGGTTGGCCTGCGAGAAGCTCGCCACCGCCGCGGTCTCGGTGATCTCGAAGCAGATCTTCGAGCCGTCGAGCCCGCTCTTATGGAACTGGTCGATGACGAACGGCAGGAACTTGTCATCCCCCAGGCTCTGTCCCGAGAGGTTGATGGAGCACTGGAAGAGCTTCTCGCGCTCGTCGGCCTCGGACACCAGCCAGCGGAACGCGTTCTCGATCACCCAGCGATCGATCGCCGGGGTGATTCCGTAGCGCTCGGCCGCGGCGATGAAGTCGTTGGGGGCGACGATGCGCCCGCCCTCGTCCTTCAGGCGCAGCAACAGCTCGTAGTGCGCTCCGACTTCGACCCGCTGCAACGGCTGGATCGCCATGCGGTACAGCTCGAAGCGCCCTTCCTCGAGCGCCGCGTTGATGCGCGCCGCCCACTGCATCTCGCGCCGCCGGCGCATGAGCTCGATGTCGTTCTCCGCGAAGCTGTGGACGCGGTTGCGACCACCCTCCTTGGCGGCGCCGCAGGCGCTGTCGGCCGCCGACAGGATCGAGGCGACATCCTCGTTGTCGGCGGTGATCGGCACGACACCGATACTGGCGCCCAGGCGGAACACCCGGTCCTCCCAGGTGAAGCGGAAGTTGCGCACACCCTCGCGCAGGGTCTCAGCGGTGCGCATCGCCTCGTCCAGCGAGCAGCTCTCCAGCAGGATCCCGAACTCATCCCCGCCCAGCCGCGACAGGGTGTCGCGCCAGCGGACCTTGGACTTCAGCAGCGCCCCCACCTGGCCGAGCAGCGCATCGCCGGCGCTGTGACCGCAGGTGTCGTTGACGATCTTGAACTGATCGATGTCCAGATAGCACAGCGCGTAGGAGGCCTCGCGCGCCTTGGCGCTCTTCAGCGCCCGCTCCAGGCGGCTCTCGAACTCGCGCCGGTTCACGAGCCCGGTGAGCAGGTCGTGGCTCGCGTGGTACGAGAGGCGGCGGTTGAGCTCGCGCGACTCGGAGACGTCGTGGAACACCAGCACGCCCCCGGCCACGTGGCCGGAACCGTCGCGGATCGGCGCGGCAGTGCTCTCGACGTACAGCTCGTTGCCGTCGCGGCGGATGAGCAGCATCGGCCGCACCGACTTGATGGGCCGCATGCGGCGCACGGACACGCTCAGCGGGTTCTCGAGCGGCTCACAGGTCTCCTCGTGGAAGGCTCGGAAGATCTCCTCCACCGGCCGACCCATGGCATCCTCCAGCCGCCAACCGGTGAGCTCCTCGGCCACCGGGTTGATGTAGTCGATGGTCGAGTGGGCATCCGTGGTGATGACGCCATCGCCGATCGACTGCAGCGTGATCTGCGCGCTCTCTTTCTCGCGGAACAGCGCCTCCTCGTAGAGCTTGCGCTCCGTGATGTCGAGCTCCACACCCACCAGGCGCAGCAGCCGCCCGTGTTTGTCGACGCGCGCGGTGGCGCGGCTGATGACCCAGCGCCACTCGCCGTTGCGGTGGCGCATGCGATGGGTGCTCTCGAAGATCGGAGTCTTGCCGGCGACGTGGTCGCGGATGGCGGTCTGTACGCGCGACAGATCGTCCGGGTGCACGAGGCTGCGCCAGTCCGGCGCGCCGCGCATGTCGTCGTCGCCGTAACCGAGCATCGCCTTCCAGCGCGGCGAGAAATACACCTCGTTGCTCTCGACGTCGAAGTCCCACATGCCGTCGTTGGCCGCGGCCTGAAACAGATTGGTGCGCTCCTCGAGCTTCGCGAGGCGCGCCTCGATACGAATACGCTCGAGTCCCGTGGCGAGGCTGGTGCCGATGAGCTTCATCAGCAGCTGCAGGTTCACGTCCCACGCGCCGCGCGGCATGGCGTGCGCGAGCCCGAGGAAGCCGGAAGGCTTGCCCTGCACCCGCAACGCCACGAGCAGCGCCGAGCCGATGTGCAGCTCGGCGAATTTGGCCGCCTCGAGCGCCTGCTCCCTGCGCGGTGCGCTGGTGTCGCGCAGCTCCGAGAGGCGCAGATTCTCGAGCCGCCCTTTCAGCCACGGAAACGCTTCCAGCCCCGACCCGGTCAGACCTTCGGGACGGCACTGGGCAAAGGCGCTGCGCGCCAGTTGCACGTCGGCGATGGTCGAGTCTTCGGGATTGAGGGCTGCGAGGAAGGTGCAATCAGATCCGGTGGCGCCGCGCAGCAACTCGAGGTTGCGGCGCACGCACTCGTCCACCGAGTCACGACGCATGTTCTGGAAGTCCACCGCGATCTTGGTACAGACGACGTCCATCCCCAGAACAGGCTTGGGGACACGGCCGGTCCAGGCGTCGGCCGACAGAATGTCCGAAGCGGTGAAGTCCGCCGGCTTATCCGGCGGCGGAGTCGTCATTTGACCGTGACCTCCCGTGACATATCGGGCGCAGCGTAACCGTTTGCACCACCCCGGGCGTGACGCCCCGTCACGGAGTGGAGGATTCGCCACCGCTATTTTCCAACTGGTTGCGGAGGATTCTCGCACACTGAATCAGGAACACAAGCTAACGCACTGTTCAGTCACGCTTTAGGCACTTAACAGAATCCGTCCCGGGTCCCGCCGCGGGGGCGGTCAGAAGGGCTGCGAGGCTCGTGCCGCGGCGCGTACTCAGGCAGGGCGCAACGCCGCGCGCGCCACGCCGTAGAGGCGCTTCAGTTCCTGCTCCATCTGCGATTGCAGTCGCGCGAGCGAGGGTGCGTCGGTGACCCGCGGCACGTAGCAGGCCGGCCCGATGGCGATCGCGATGCGCGAAAAGGGCATCGGGATCACGAACTTGTCCCACTTGATCAGCCACGCGCGCGAGGCGGCGTACGACATCGGCAGGATCGGCCGGCCCGACATCTGCGCCAGCAGCAGCGCGCCGGGCTTGAACCTGAAGCGCGGCCCGCGCGGCCCGTCGGGAGTGATGACCGGCGAGACCTTGTCCCTGACGAGCGCCTGGTAGTAATCGCGCAGCGCCCGCGCGCCGGTGTGGGTCGAGGAGCCGCGGATGACCGTGCCGCCGAAGCGCCGCACCATCATCGCACCGAGCTCCCCGTCCACCGACGGACTGATGAGCCAGCCCACCGTGAGTCCGCGCGCGCGCTGCTCGACCAGGAACTTGCCGCAATACAGCTGGTGCTGATGCCAGTAGCACGGCACCAGGGAGGGCGCCCGCGCCAGCGCCTCATCCAGATGTGCCACCCCTTCCACACGCGTCACGCGGCAGGTGAACCACCAGGCGCGGATCATGGCCAGTCCCAACGGCACCGCCAGCCGGTACAGCCAGCGCCGCGCCGGCGTCATCCGCCGTCCGGAGCGCGTCGCGGTACGGTAGAGCGTGTTGCGCAGACCGCCGTCGTCGTCGACGCTCATGGCGCAAACAGCTCCTCGAGCGACAGCGCGCGCACCGTGAGCTCGGGCACCGCGAAGCTGGTCATCACACACGCAGCCGCTCCCGCAAACAACCCGAGCGCGTGGGCAGACAGCAGCTCGCCGCGCCAGCTGGCACGCCCGCCGCTCAGGCGCACCTCGTGCCAGGCACCGATCCCGGCGCCACAGGCCTTGAGGGCCGCCTCGCGCGCCACGAATGTCGCGATGCGCTCCCCGCTCCCCATCTCGACATCGAAGCCGACGCGACCGCATCTGACCGCAGCGCACCCCACCCAGGGGCCTGAGTGCGAGATGCTGAAGTCGGGCCCGAAGGCGCGCTGCTCGTCGGTCTGCGCAGCGCTTGCGGCACAGCCGTGCGCGAGTCTGGGTTTCGCACCCTGTGCAAACACCATCTCCCCGGGAGCGACCGCGCGCCCGCTGAGCGCGCTCAGCGCACGCAGCGCGAGCGCGATGCCGGCGAGACTTGCGCGCGCCCCGGGGCTGTCCGCGCGGGTCGCGAGGCGCTTGCCGTACGGCAGACGCGCGCCGAGCGCCCCGGCCGCAGCTCGCGGCCACTCACCGCGCAGGTCGGTGTGATATAAGATTAAGGTTTGGCTTTCAACAGCTTGCATGACCGCCGCCGCCTCCGCACAGACCCAACCCCCCGAGGCTGAGCTGCAGTTCGACATCGGCTCCACGGACGACTCCCTGGAGCGCATGATCGAGCTGTTCGCCCGTCTTGGAGACATCTATCGCGTGTTCGTGCCGGCACGCGGATCTTATACCTATGTCATTCACCACCCGGATGACGTCAAGCGGGTGCTGCTTTCCAATCATCGCAACTACACCAAGGGCGTCGGCCTGGATCGCGTCAGGATCCTGCTCGGCAAGGGCATCATGACGAGCGAGGGCGAGCTGTGGAAGCGCCAGCGCTACATGATGCAGCCGTTCTTCCACCGCCGTGTGCTCACCGAGTTCGCGGCCATCATCGCAGCGGCGAACGAGCGCTTCATCGAGCGCTGGCAGGCGCTCGCGCGGCGCGGCGAGCTCGTGAACCTGACCGACGAGATGAGCGAGCTCACGCTCGAGATCGTATTGCGCTCGATCTTCGGCCGCGACCTGGATCGCCTGACCCAGCAGCTCGGCGGCAACCCTTTCGAGGTGGTCACCAAGGAACAGTCGCGCGATCTGCAGTTCGCCTACCGCTTTCGCTCGCTCACCAAGATCGTGGCGCAGCTGATCGCGCAGCGGCGCGCCGAGCGGCAGGAGCACTTCGACTACCTCGCGATGCTCATGAGCGCGCGCGACAAGGAGAGCGGCGCCCCCATGGGCGAGCGTGAGCTCATCGACGAGGTCCTGACGCTCATCGTCGCCGGTCATGAGACCACCGCGAGCGGGCTCAACTGGACCTGGTACCTGCTTTCCCAACACCCCGAGGTGGAAGCGCGCCTGCATGCGGAGCTCGACGCGGCCCCCGCCATGCCGGCCCCAGGACTTGCGCAGATGGAAACGCTCGCGTACACGCAACGGGTCGTCAACGAGGCGCTGCGCCTGTATCCGCCCGGATGGCTGTTGTCGCGCCGTACCGTCGAGGCGGACGTGCTCGGCGGCTATCCGGTACCGCCGGGCGCCAACGTGCTGCTGCCGTTGTACCTGCTGCATCGTCACCCGCGCTTCTGGAAGGACCCGGAAGTCTTCTGGCCCGAGCGTTTCGCCCCCGCGCACGAGGCCGAGCGGCCGCGCTTCGCCTACCTGCCCTTCGCCGCCGGCCCGCGCCATTGCATCGGCGAGACCTTCGCTCTCTACGAGATGCTCATGCACCTGTACAAGGTCGCGCGCCACTATCGCCTCAGCTACGTGCCCGACAGGCCCCTCGAGCTCGAGGCGCAGATCAACCTGCGCACCCGCTATCCGCTCCACATGAGGCTGGAGCGCCGCTGATGTCCAAAGCCACCACGCTCACGGAACTCATCGAGAGCAACCACGCCTTCCCGCGCAGCATCACCTATCACGCCGCCGAAGACGACGCGCGTGAAGTGTCGTTCGGGGAGCTATACGAGCGCGCGCTCGGGATCCTGTACCACCTGCAGCGACTCGGCGCGCGCCGCGGCGACAAGCTGATCCTGTTCCTCGGCAACAACGAGCAGTTCATCGACGTGTTCTGGGCCGCGATCCTCGGCGGCATCATCCCCGTGCCTGTGGCGCTGGGCATCAGCGACGAGCACCGCCACAAGCTGCTGCGCATCGCGCGCCGGCTCGGCGAGCCCTTCCTGTACACCGAGCGCCGCGCACTCGAGCGCATCGGCACCTTCGCGGCGCAGACGGGCGAGAGTGCGGTGTTCGAAGGACTGCGAACGCGCGCCTTCCTGGTGGACGACCTGGACGACATCTCGCGCGCCGGCAGCGTGCAGCGCGCGCTGCCCGCAGACACCGCCTTCATTCAGTTCTCCTCCGGCTCCACCAGCGAGCCCAAGGGCGTGGTGCTCACGCACGCCAACATCATCGCCAACTGGCGTGGCGCGACCGAAGCGGCCGGATTCAACGAGCACGACGTGAGCCTGTCGTGGATGCCGCTCACCCACGACATGGGCCTCATCGGTTTTCATCTGGTCATGTTTGCCAACCGGGTGCACACGCATCTGATGCCCACGGAGCTCTTCATCCGCCGGCCACTGCTGTGGCTCACACTCGCATCAAGGGTGCGCGCCACGATCCTGTGCTCGCCGAACTTCGGCTACAAACACTATCTGAAGGTGCTGGGGGAGCGGGCGGTGGAGGGACTGGATCTGTCCGCCGTGCGGTTCATTTTCAACGGCGCCGAGCCGATCTCGGTGGAGTTGTGCGATGAGTTCCTCAGCAGGCTCGCGCCCGCGAAGCTCGAGCGCAACGCCATGTACCCCGTGTATGGGCTGGCGGAAGCCTCGCTGGCGGTGAGTTTCCCGCCGGTGGGTGCGCCGCTGCGCACCATCACGCTCAACCGGCACCGCATGAACCCCGGCAACCCGGTCGAGCTGGTGGACGCAGCCGGGCGTGACGCGGTGCGACTGGTCTGCGAAGGACGGGCCATCCCCTATTGCCGCGTGCGCATCGCGGACGATGAGGACCGCGAGCTGCCCGAGGAGCGCATCGGCCACGTGCACATGACGGGGGACAACGTCACGCGCGGCTACTACGAAGACCCGCAAGCCAATGCCGCCGCGTTCACCGCCGACGGCTGGCTGCGCACCGGTGACCTCGGCCTGATGCACGGCGGGGAGCTGTACATCTCCGGCCGCGCCAAAGAGATCATTTTCGTGAACGGCCAGAACTACTATCCACACGATCTGGAGGCCATCGCGCACCGCGCGCCGGGGCTGGAGCTCGGCAAGGTGGTCGCCGCCGGTCTGCGGGCGCGCGGCGCGGAGATCGAGGAGCTCGTGATGTTCGTGCTTCACCGCGGCGGCGTGCCGGAGTTCCTGCCGGTGGCGACTCAGGTCGCGCGGCTGATCAACGAGCAGACCGGGCTCGAGGTGGCGCAGGTCGTGCCGGTCAAGCGTATCCCCAAGACCACGAGCGGCAAGATCCAGCGCCACCTCCTCGAGGAGAGCTACGCGGACGGGGAGTTCGACGCGGACCTGAAGGAGCTTGCGGCGCTGCGGGCCGCGCAGCGCGGGCCGCAGTCCGGCGCGCGCACCGCGATCGAGCAGAAGCTGAAGACCATCTGCGATGCGGCGCTCGCAGGCAAGCGCGTGGACATCCACGACAACCTGTTCGAGATCGGCGCCAGCTCGCTGAAGCTCATCGAAATCCACGAGCAGATCGACCGCGAGTACCCGGGACAGGTGGATCTGACCGAGCTGTTCGACTTCCCGACCATCGCCGAGCTGGCGCAGCACCTTCAGGGCAAGCTCGCGCAGGCCTGAACCGAGGCACGGCCCGTGGCGGCAAAATTCACAAGCTGGGGCCCTTTTGTGCCTATAATGCTGCGATATGGAGCTTAGTGCCCCATCGGCCGCCGCCAGCGTCAGCCTGCGCTGTGAGGGGCGGCTGTCCGATTGCGGAATCCGCCCTACGGCGCAGCGCGTGCGCATCGCCTCCCTGCTGCTGTCGGCACCCCAGCACCTCTCCGCGGAGCAGATCCTGGCGAGCCTGCGCGCGGCAGGCGCGCGCGTGTCCAAGGCCACCGTGTACAACACGCTGAACCTGTTCGCCGCGCATGGCCTCATTCGCCAGCTGTCGGTGGACGGCTCGCGTGCCTGGTTCGACTCCAATGTCGAGCCGCACTACCACTTTCACGACCTCGAAAGCGGCGCCCTGATTGATGTTCCGGTTCCGGCCGTGGCCTTCAGCCGCCTGCCTACGCCACCTCCCGGGACCGAGGTGGCCGGTATCGATCTGGTCATCAGGCTGCGCAAAAAAATGTAGAATGCGCGGCTTTCCGCGTGACGTGCGCCGGGATAGCTCAGTTGGTAGAGCAGCGCATTCGTAATGCGCGGGTCGGAGGTTCGAGTCCTCTTCCCGGCACCATCCCCTGGCTGCCGCGTGTCTCGGCCCGTCGCCCGCCGACCTCCCTCTGGCGCGTCCGGCGAAGTATGGCCCCGGAGGCGTTTAGACTTGTACGGGCGCAACCCGATCGGCCTGTAACATAAGGAACTCCGCGTGGGCACGACCCCGGAACACATAATCGACGCGCCTCCGGTGCATAGTGAGCCGGTGACTTGGATTGGGCGCGATCGCCCCTTTGGTGTTCCGGAGCCTGAGCCGGCCGTGGCGATCGCCCCGGTCTCGCAGGCGCCACGAACGCGCTGGAAGTGGACGGCGGGCGCCCTCGCGGGCCTGCTGATCCTGGGCCTCCTCACCTGGAAGCTGATGGGCGGCGGGCCGAAGACTCAGGCCACTCTCGCCGATCGTGGCGCAATCCCGCTGGTCAGCGTCATCGTGCCCGGACAGCAATCGGTGACCTCGAGCGTGAGCTTTACAGGTGCGATTGCCGCACGCTACGACATGCCCATCGCCAATGAGGGCGACACCGGGCGGATCGTGGGCGTGTACGTTGAAGCCGGCGACCACGTGAAGCGAGGCCAGCTACTGGCAAAGATCGACGACTCGGTCATCGTGCAGCAGGTCAACCGTCTGGCGGCTTCCCTCGAGCAGGCGAACGCCCAGGCGGCACTGTCGGCGGCCGAATACCGGCGCGCGCAGGGGGTGGAGGCCGCCGGCGCCCTGTCCGCGGAAGACATCGAGAAACGCCGCGCCACCGCGGTGACGGACGCGGCAAACGTGAAAGTCGTCGCCGCACAGCTCGCCGAAGCGCAGGCACGCCTCGGCCGTACACGCATCGCCGCGCCCGTGGAGGGCACGGTGCTGACGCGCAAGGCCGAGGCCGGTCAGATCGCAAACCCGGGCGGTGAGGTACTGTTCCGCGTCGCCAGTGGCGGTGAGGTCGAGATGCGCGGGCAGATCGCCGAGCAGGACCTCGCGCGGGTGAAAACCGGTCAGACGGCCACGGTGTACCTGACGGGCATTGAGCGCCCGTTCACCGGCGAGGTGCGTCTGCTCGGAGCCATCATCGACCCACAGACCCGGCTTGGCGATATCCGCATCCAGCTGAAACCTGACCCGACACTGCGTCCGGGCGCGTTCGCACGCGCCATGGTGGCGGTCGCCAGGGCGCAGCGGCCGGTGTTACCGCAAACCGCGGTCATGGCCGACGGCAACGGCAGTTACGTGCTCGTCGTCAATTCCGCGGGCAAGGTCGAGCGCCGCCCGGTGCGCGTTTCGGGTACGACGGACACGGGCGTGATCATCGCCGAGGGCCTGACCGGCAACGAGCGTGTGGTTGCGACCGCCGGCGGCTTCCTGCGCGACGGTGAGGCGGTCAAGGTCGCTGCCGCCGCGGCCCGGTCTCCTTAAGGCGCGATCCATGAAGAACATTTCCGCCTGGGCAATCCGCCACCCCGTCACGCCGGTCGTGCTGTTCGTCGTGTTGCTGTTCATGGGCTCGGTCGCGTTCCTGCGGCTGCCGGTAACACTCAACCCGGACATCTCCTTCCCGCTGGTGCTGGTGCAGGTCTACGAGCCGGGTGCCTCGCCCCAGGAGATCGAAACCCAGATCATGCAGAAGGTCGAAGCCGCCGTAGCGGGCGTGGGCAACATCGACAACATCATTTCGCTCGCGATTGAGGGGCAGTCGCGTGTCTTCATCCAATTCAACATCGGTACGCCCATTGACCGTGCAGTGGCCGATGTGCGCGATGCGGTCGCCAAGGTGCGTGTGAATCTGCCCGCCGGGATCCAGGAACCGACCGTCCAGCGGCTCGACATCGATGGCAACGAGATCGTCGCGTACGCGGTGAGCTCGAGCACACTCTCCGATGAGGACCTGTCCTGGTTCGTGGACAATGCGGTGAGCAAGCGCCTGCTTGCCGTGGCAGGTGTGTCTCAGGTCAGCCGCGGCGGCGGCGTCAGTCGTGAGATCCGCGTGGAACTCGACCCGGCGCGCATGCAGGCGCTCGGCGTCACGGCAGCTCAGGTCAACCTGCAACTGCGCACCCTGAATCTCGACTCCCCCGGGGGACGTGCACAGATCGGCGGCGGCGAGCAGGCCATCCGGGTGCTCGGCGAGGCGCGCACCGCCAGGGCCCTCGGCGACACGCAGATCATGCTCCCGGGCGGGCGCTTTGCGCGCCTGTCGGATCTCGCCGACGTCAAGGACAGCGTGGGCGAAATCCGCGCCATGGCACGCCTCAACGGCCGGCCGGCGACCATCTTCAGCGTGTTCAAGGCCAAGGGCACTTCCGACGTCAACGTGCTGAGCGCGGTGGAGGTGGAGCTCGCCAAGATCGAGAAAGAAAATCCACACGTCACGATGTCGCAGGCCTTCACGACGGTGGACTACACCAAGGCAACCTATCACTCCGCCATGAGTGCGCTGCTCGAGGGGTCCATCCTCGCCGTGCTGGTGGTGTTCCTGTTCCTGCGTGATATGCGCGCCACGCTGATCTCGGCACTCGCCATCCCGCTGTCGGCGATTCCGGCGTTCGCGTTCATGCAGTGGATGGACTTCACGCTGAACTCCATCAGCCTGCTCGCGCTGTCGCTGGTCGCAGGCGTCCTGGTCGATGACGCGATCGTCGAAATCGAGAACATCGTGCGCCACATGCGCATGGGCAAGAGCGGCTTCCAGGCGGCGCTCGATGCCGCCGATGAGATCGGACTCGCGGTGGTGGCCTGTTCCGCGACCATCATCGCGGTGTTCCTGCCGGTGAGCTTCATGGGCGGCATCACCGGGCAGTACTTCAGGCAGTTCGGTCTCACGGTCGCCGCCGCCGTGTTCTTCTCGCTGCTGGTGGCGCGGCTGATCACGCCGGTGCTTGCCGCCTACACGCTCAAATCCGACAAGATCGCCCCGTACACCGACGGCCCGATCATGATGTGGTATCAGCGCGTGCTGCGCTGGAGCACACGCCACCGCTGGAAGACCCTGGGGGCGGGCGCGGCTTTCTTTGCGCTGTCCATCGTGGGCCTCATGATGGTTCCCACGGAGTTCATCCCCGCATCGGACGACAGCTTCACGCAGTTGAACGTCGAGCTGCCGCCGGGCGCGCGCCTCGAGGACACCGCCGCGGTGTCCTCGGCCGCCTATCGCATCATCGCGCGCCAGCCCGAAGTTGAGTCGGTGGTGGAGGTCATCGGCGGTGATGAGTTCGGCGAGGTGCGCACTGGAAATCTCAACATCACGCTGGTGAAACCGAGCCAGCGCAAGCTGACGCAACGGCAATGGGAGGACCGGGTCATCAGGGATCTGGGCACCATCCCCGACGCCCGCATTCACTTCAACCGCAACGGCAATGGGCGCGACGTCAACCTCTATATCACGGGCGACAATCCGCAGCTCGTCGAGGCCAGCGCGCGCAAGCTGGTGGATGAGATGCGCCAGCTGCCGATCCTGCGCGATGCGGGCATCGACGGCGACATGCCGCGTCCGGAGATCCTCATTCACCCGCACCTGGATCTGGCGTCACAGCTCGGCGTCACGGTCGCCTCCTTGAGCGAGACCATCCGCATCGCGACCCTGGGCGAGCTCGATCAGAACAGCGCCAAGTTCTCCCTCGCCGATCGCCAGGTGCCGATCCGCGTGAGTCTCGCCGAAAACACCCGCCACGACCTCTCGACCCTCGAGAATCTGCCCGTGCCCACCGCCGGCGGCGGCGCGGTGCCGCTCAAGGCGGTCGCCGACATCAGCTTCGGCCAGGGCCCCACGCGCGTCAGGCGCTACAACCAGGCGCGGCGACTTTCGATCGTGGCAGACCTCAACGGGGTCAAATTCGGCCCTGCCATGGAAAAGATCAAGGCGCTGCCGGCACTGAAGAACCTGCCGCCCGGCGTGCGCCAGGTCGACGTCGGGGATGCCAAGTACATGGCCGAGCTGGTCACGAACTTCCTGATCGCCATGGTCACCGGCATCCTCATGGTGTTTGCCGTGCTGGTGTTGCTGTTTGCGCGCGTACTGCAGCCGATCACCATTCTGGGATCGCTGCTGCTGTCGTTTGGCGGGGCGGTCGCGGCACTCATGATTACCGGCAACGCCTTGTCGCTCGGCGCCATGATCGGCTTTCTCATGCTCATGGGCATCGTCGCCAAGAACGCGATCCTGCTGGTGGATTTTGCCATCGAGGAGCAACGCGCCGGCAAGGATCGCCTGACGGCGATCCTCGAGGCCGGTCACAAGCGCGCCCGCCCGATCGTGATGACGACCGTGGCCATGATCGCCGGCATGCTGCCGGTGGCCATCGGCCTGGGCGGCGACACTTCATTCCGCCAGCCGATGGCCGTGGCCGTGATCGGCGGTCTGATCACCTCCACCGCGCTCACGCTGGTCATAGTGCCGGCGGCGTTCACGCTCGTGGACGACATTGAACGGTGGCTGGCGCCAAAGTTCGGCCGGGTACTCACCGCGCAACCGCCGCCGTCCACAGCGCCGCCGCAACCGCGCCCGGTCGCCTAAGGCGCGATGGCACCCACCGCAGCGCCGGCGCGCCCAGCCTGGTGGGCGCGGTTGGTGGCGCGCATTCCGCTGCGCGCGCTGTACGGCTTTGCCGGGTTCCTCGGCTGGCTCGCCTTTCGGGTGTTCCCGTACCGCGAGCGCGTGGTACGCGAGAACCTGACCCGGGCGTTTCCCGACTTCGACGAGGCGCGCTTGCGCTCGGTGATGCGCGGCTACTACCTGGGCTTCGCACAGATGCTGGTAGAGGTCATCAAGTCGGTGACGCTGCCGGCGGACGAAATCCGCCGGCGCGTACGCATCGTGAACCTCGAGGCGGCCCACACGCTGCTCGAGCAGGGGCAGTCCGTGCTGCTGGTGGCCGCGCATCAGTGCAACTGGGAGTGGATGCTGCTCGCGCTCTCGATCGAGCTCGGCTACCCGCTCGATGCCGCCTACAAGCCGCTGGTGGACAACTGGGCCGAGCGTGAGATGAGGAAGGTGCGCACGCGTTTCGGCTGCCGCCTGGTGCCGGCCATGGACCTGCTGGCGGACATCATCAAGCGCCGCGGCGTGGTGCGCGCGGTGGCGATGGTGGCCGATCAGGAGCCGACCACCAGCGAGCACAAGTACTGGATCGGCTTCCTCAACCGCGACACCGCGTTCTACCTGGGTCCGGAGGAAATCGCGCGGGTCACGGGCTTTCCGGTCTTTTTCGTTGCCATGCGCCGCACTGCGCGCGGCCACTACGAAATGCAATTCGAGCCGCTCGCCAGCGCCGGGCAGTCCCTGCCGGCGGGCGCGCTGACCGAGCGTTACGCGCACCGGGTGGAGGAGCAGATCCGCTCAGCGCCCGGCGACTGGCCCTGGTCGCACAAGCGCTGGAAGCTGAAGCGGTCGCTCTACCAGAACCGCGGCCGCTCCGGGGCCTGAAGCCGCCGCGGCTGCCGGCAGCGCGGCTCACAGCCTCACGCGCGGGGCGCTGATGAGCCCGGGGCCAATAAAAAGCCGGCCCGCGCGTCCGTGCGCGGACCGGCCGGGGGATGCAGCGGTTCAGTTGTTGGCGGCGCCGGCCGTGATCCACGCCCGCACCTGATCGATCGTCGCCTGATCGAGATACGGACCGCCGAAGGGCATGCGGGCGCCGGCGATCGTGGCCGCGCCCGCGAGCTTCTGCACCACGTAGCTGTTGTTCGGATCGCCCGGCTTGACGCGCTGGAGCGCCGGCCGCTCGACGCTCGCCACGCCGACTATGGACGCGTAGATGTGGCTCGGTGTCAGGTCCATCGACGCGGGGAGCGAGGTGCCGCCGCCGGTGTGGCAGCCGCCGCAGACGCTGAACGCGCTCGACTTGAGCTGCGTGAGAGTTGGCGCGGCCGGTGGGGTTGACGAGGCGTTGATCTGCCCGCGGATCGCGCCGTTCGGATCGGCGGGCGTCTTCACGTTCACGTACAGCTTGTTGGCGTTGAAGTTGCCGAGGTCGCCCGCGGCGATGGTTGCGAGCTCCATCGACCAGTGGCCCATGTTGACGCTGTCCTTGGTGAGGGCGACGAGCTTCGCTCCGCTGGCACCCGCGGCGCCGCTATCGACCTCGGCGGCAGTCGCATCGTCCACGCCGGTGGAATTGACGTGAACCGTGAGCGTGTTGGCGGCCGCATCCACCGTCGCGGCGGCAACCCCGGATGCCGTGATCGTGACCGGCGGCACCTCCTGGGAGCCGGCCAGCGCGGAGAAAACCACCGTGACGTTGTCAGGTGTGATCTGGCCGCGGATCTCGCCAGTGGGATTGGCGGCCGAGGTCGCGATCACATAGAGCTTGCCCTGCAACAGCGCGGTCACCTGGTCGGCGGTGAGCAGTGCGCCCGCGGGCACGTCCCACTCACCCGCGGTGCTGCCGTTGGCCGCGAGCGTGATCAGGCCGGCCCCGGTTGCACCCGCGAACGCCTCGTTGATGGTCACGGCAGTGGCGGTGACGCCGCTCAGTGTCACCTTGCCGCTGGTGGCGCCGCTCCCGAGCTTGACGGTCAGATTCGCGGTTCCGGAGGCGCTGGAGCCCGGCGCCGGGAAGATCTGCGCGGCCGTCAATGTGACGCTGAAGACTGGATTGTTCTTCACCGCGACGGTGATGGCCGCCGAGGTGCCGGTCTGACTCTGGCTGTCGGTGACCTTGCCGGTGAGCGTGTGGTTGCCATCGCTGACCGTGGTGCTGTCCCAGCTGATGCTGTAGGGAGCCGCGGTCGCCGTTCCCACGCTCGCGCCGTCGATCAGGAAATCGACCTGCCTCACCGAGGCGCCGCCCATGGCGGCCGCGCTGGCAGTGAGCTTGACACTGCGATTCACGGTCGCTCCCGGGGAGGTCATGGTGATGGTGGGCGCGGGGCACGCACTGCCGTAGGCACCGCCGCAGCCGTTGGAACCTGATCCGCTACTGCTACTACCGCCGTAGCCGCCGCCGCAGGCGCTGAGGAACAGCGCCAGGGTACCTGCCATCAACAGCAGCGCGCGACGCGCATGTTTGAGACCGAAAGTGTGTGCCATGTGAAAAACTTCCCGTGTATGTGACGCTTGGTAGGTGTCGGTGGCGCGCGCGGGGGTTTAGGCGCAGGCACAAAAAATGATTCTGCGGGAACGGAAACCAACACCGCGTTGCACGCGTACTCACGGCACAGTGTGGGTAAGCGGGGAGCCGAGCGATGTTGGACGTATCAGGCGCGCGAGCGCTGGTGGCGCTCGGCGCCGCGCTGCTTGCGGCGTGTGCCGGGAACGGCGAGGGGCTCGATGCCAACGGGCAGCCGCTCGGCTCCGCCGGCGGGACCCCGCCGCCGCTGACCGCCGACTTTCAATCCATCCAGGACAATGTCTTCACGCCCGTGTGCGTGCGTTGTCACAGCGGCGCGGGCGCGCCGCAGGGCCTGCAGCTGGACGCCGCACACAGCTACGCGCTGCTGGTCGGCGTGCCCAGCAACGAAGAGCCGGGTCTGCTGCGCGTGCAGCCCGGCGTTGCCGACAGCAGTTACATCGTGCTCAAGCTCGAGGGCAGCTCCGCAATCGTCGGCGCGCAGATGCCGTTCGGCGGCCCGCCGCTGCCGCAGTCCACGATCGACGTCATTCGTCAATGGATCAGCGACGGCGCCGCCAGCGGCCCCGTGGCCGGCGCCGCCGCGGCGCGCTTCGCAGTCGTGGCGACCTTCCCCGAGGATCAGGCGGTGGTCGTGCCCGAGGTGGCGCGCATCGTGGTGGCCTTCAGCCATGAGCCGGATGCCTCGCTGATCAATGACACGACCGTACATCTGGAGCGTCTCGGCACCGACGCGCCCGAGCCGGCTGGTCCGATCTTCATGCGGCTCGCCGACGGTAATCCCCGCGCACTGCTGATCAATCCGCGCGGCGCGCTCGCCGCCGGCCGCTATCGCCTGACGCTGCGCGGCAGCGGCGGCGGTGCGCTGGCCGACGTGAACGCACACGCGCTCGGCATCGACTACGTCAGTGAATTCATCGTGGACATCACACCATGACCAACAGCCTGGCCCGCTTCGCTTCCCGTTGCATGGCGCTCGCGTGTGTGTTCGCGCCATCCGTACACGCGGAGCCGTACCTCGCCGTCGGCCAGGGGGCCAAGTGCAGTCAATGCCACGTCAACCCCACCGGCGGCGGACTGCGTAACGCCTTCGGCAACGTGTTCGCGCAGACGCAGCTGCCGGCGCACCACCTGGATACCGGCACGGACGTCTGGGCCGGCGGGCTCGCCCGTTTCATCTCCATCGGCGCGGATCTGCGCTTCGACGCCTCGAGCCAGCAGGTTCCGCACACGCGCACGCTCGCGCAGTTTCAGATGCAGCAGACGCGTGTCTACCTCGGCGCCAGCGTGATCCCCGACCGCCTGCTGGTCTACGTCGATGAGCAGGTGGCGCCGGGAGGGGCGCTGAACCGCGAAGCGTGGGGCATGTTCTGGTCCGCCGATCACTCCTGGTATCTCAAGGGCGGGCAGCTGTACCTGCCCTTCGGCCTGCGCCTGCAGGATCAGACCGCGTTCGTCGGCCAGGTGAGCGGCATCAACATGACCACGCCCGACCAGGGCGTTGAGTTCGGCTGGCTCAAGGGACACTGGGATGCGCAGCTCGCCGAGAGCAACGGCACCGCCGGGGGCGCGGCCACCAGCAACGGCAAACAGTCGAGCGCGCAGCTCACCTGGGTCGACTCTCTGTGGCGCCTGGGTGCCGCCGCCAACTACAACAATGCCGCCGCCACGGGCAGCAGGAGTGCCTGGGGAGTGTTCGGCGGACTGAAGACCGGCAATGTCGCCTGGCTCGGCGAGGCCGATCTGGTAGATGACCGCAGCCTTGCCGGTGGCGGGGTGAAGATGCTCGCGACTCTGGTGGAAGCCAACTGGGCCCTCGCCCGCGGTCACAATCTCAAGGTGACGGGAGAGTACCTCGATCCGAACCGGCGCGTGGCGCACGCGGCACAGACTCGCTGGAGCCTGCTGTACGAGCTGACGCCCGTGCAGTTCGTGCAACTGCGCGCCGGGGTGCGCTACTTCGACGGCATACCGCAGCTCGACAGCCAGCACACGCGGCTGTACTTCCTCGAGATGCACGGGTTTCTCTGAGTCGCGGCGCGGTGCACGCCGCGGCCGCCGGCGGCACGCAGCGCGCCAAAGAAAAGCGGCCCGCGCATCCGTGCGCGGGCCGCCCAGGGGAGCCAGGAGCTTCAGTCGCCCGGTGCTCGGATCTGTCCGCGAAGCGCGCCGCCCGCCTCCACCGGCGTGGCGATGCTCACGTACCACTTGCCCGACTCGAAGTGGCCGACGTCGGCGGCACTTAGGGGGGCGAGTTCCGTCGACCAGTGTCCCATCTCGACAGAGTCCTTGCTCAGCACGGCCAGCTTGCGCCCGGTGGCGGCGCTGTCCACCTCCGCTGCATCCGCATCGTCCACGCCCGTGGAGTTGACGTGAATGCTGAGCGTGTACGTGCTCTTATCCACCGTCGTAGCTACGACGCCCCCGGCCGCAGGGCTGACCGAGCCCGCTTCGGCAGCGGGGGCCATCGTGGAGAACGTCACGGCGACGTTGTCGGGGGCGATCTGCCCGCGGATCTCCCCGCGCGGATTGGCCGCGGAAGTTGCGATCACGTAGAGCTTACCCTGCGACAGCGCAGTCAGCTGTTCGGCGGTGAGCAGTGCATTGGCCGGCACTTCCCACTCAGCGGTGTTGTCGCCGCTGGGCGAGAGCCTGATGAGGGCAGGTCCGGCCGCGCCAGCGAAGCCTTCATTGATGGTCACCGCAGTCGCGCTGAGGCCCGTCAGCTTCACCGTGCCGCGCGTGGCGCCGGTGTCGAGCTTCACGGTCAAGTCGGCCATTCCGGAAGCCTGAGACATCGGCGCGGGGAAGATCTGCGCCGCAGTCATGGCAACAGCGATCGCCATACCCGTCGTGTTGATCATGATGGCCGGCGTGGTCGCCGTGCCGCCCGCACTGTCGGTCACCTTGGCGGTGAGCGAATGGCTGCCCTTGGTCACGGTCGTGCTGTTCCAGCTGACCGTGTAGGGGGAGGTGGTCGCCATGCCCACGATCGTGCCATCGATCATGAAATCCACCCGCGTGACCGTGAGGCCGTTCGCCGTCGATGCCGATGCGGTTGCAGTCAGCATAACGGCGGTCCCGCTCACGGTTGCTCCCGCAGCCGGAGCCGTCAGAGCGATCGTCGGCAGCGGGCAGGCCGAGTAGGCTCCGCCGCAAGGTGTGGTACCCATTCCGCCGCCGCCGCCGTAGCCTCCTCCGCCGCATGAGGTAAGGATCACTGGCAGGGCGCCTGCCAGCACCCGCGTGAGTATCGAATGCGCGTGTCTTAGACGGGGAATGGGTCGCATGTGAAGAGCTCCCGTGCGGGTGTCCGCCAGTGAGTGGCGGTGGTGGACCCGGGGGTTTCGGGCGGAGCGCGGAAATGGAACGCCGGGAACGGAAACCGGCTGGCAGGCGGCCGTGAGTGCGCTCGAGCTTGGGCGCAGCGATTGGTTCGGTTACGCGGGCTTATCTGACTCGCGGCGCAGCTCGCGCGGCAAGGCGAAGAACACTCGCTCTTCACGGCCGCTGATCTCGCGCGGCGCCTGCGCGCCCCAGCGGCCGAGCTGCTCGAGCACCTGCTGCACCAGCAGCTCCGGCGCCGAGGCTCCGGCGGTCACGCCGACGGCGCGCTTGCCGGCGAACCATTCGGCGCGCAGGTCCGCCGGCCCGTCGATCAGATAGCCGGGTACGCCGGCACGCTCGGCAAGCTCGCGCAGGCGGTTGGAGTTGGAACTGGTGCGCGAACCCACTACCAGCAGCACGTCGCAGCGCTCGAGAAGCCTCTTGACGGCGTCCTGGCGGTTCTGGGTCGCGTAGCAGATGTCCTCACGGCGCGGGCTGGCGAGTCGCGGGAATCTGCGCCGCAGGGCCGCGACCATCTCCGCCGTGTCGTCCACGGAGAGCGTGGTCTGGGTCACGGACGCCAGCCGCTCGGGGTCGCGCACCTCGAGTGCGGCAACATCAGCGAGGTTCTGCACCAGATGAATCCGGCCCCCGTAGGAGCCATCGAAGCGACCCATGGTGCCCTCGATTTCCGGATGTCCGGCGTGTCCGATCAGGATCACGTCGCACCCCTCGCGCGCGTAGCGCTGTACCTCCATGTGCACCTTGGCCACCAGCGGGCAGGTGGCGTCGAACACCGTGAGGCGCCGGGTGCGAGCCTCCTCCTCGACCGCGCGCGACACCCCGTGCGCGGAGAAGATTACCGTGCCTCCCGAGGGCACCTGGGCGAGCTCCTCGACGAACACCGCTCCGAGTCCTCGCAGGCGCTCCACCACGTAGTGATTGTGAACCACCTCGTGGCGCACGTGGATCGGCGCACCGAAGAGCTGGAGCGCCCGTTCGACGATGTCGATGGCGCGATCGACGCCGGCACAGAAGCCCCGCGGGTTGGCGAGCAGCACTTGCATCAGCCGCGCACCCGCCTGGCCGCCCGGGTCTCGCGCCAGGCATCGATCAGCAGCACCACGGCGCCCACGGTGATGGCCGAATCGGCGAGGTTGAACGCGGGGAAGTACGCTTGCCGCCAGTGCACATGAATGAAGTCTACCACCCGGCCCAGAGTCAGGCGGTCGATCATGTTGCCGAGCGCCCCGCCGACGATGAGCGCCAAGCCGCAGGCGAGCAGGCCATGGACGGCGGCGCGCAGCCGCCGCATCCACACGATGAGGACCGCACTCACGCCCAGCGCGAGCAGCACGAACAGCCAGCGCTGCCACCCCGAGGCCTCGGAGAGGAAACTGAACGCCGCACCGGTGTTGTAGGTGAGAATGATGTCGAGCACGCGCAGCAGCTGCACCCGCTCGAGCGGCGCGAAGTGCTGCACCATCCAGGTCTTGAGGAGCTGGTCCGCCACGATGATTGCCGCCGCCAGCGGCAACCAGCGCCAACCGCTCGCCGCCGCCGGCACAGCAGCAGCCGCGCCGGCGACCGCCGCCTGCGGCGCGGGCGCGCTGCCGTTGCCCGCCGCGCTCATACGAATTTCCTTCGCTCGCCCGGACCCTCGATATTGCCGACGCAGCGTGCGCACAGCTGCGGGTGGCGCGCGTCCGAGCCGACATCGGGGCGCCGCTGCCAGCAGCGCACGCACTTGGGATCGGCGCTCGCCTGCGCGAGGATCCACACGCCGCTGCGGCCGGTGTTGGTGGCCGCCACCGCCCCAGGGGGAGCGCGCGCCACCTCGTGCACCTGCGCGTGCGAGGTGATCAGCAGGAAGCGCAGCTCCTCGCCAAGGGCCGCGAAGCGCGCGAACTCATCCACCACGCAGTACACGTCGACCCGGGCATCCAGCGGCCCGCCGATGGCGCCGGTGTCGCGCAGCCTCTCCAGCTCACGCGTGACGTCGGTCCGTAGCTGCAAGAGTGCGTCCCAATCGATGGAGTCCGCAGGCGCTTGCGGCAGGGTATGCCAGGTCTCGTGAAACACCGACTCGCCCCGCTCGCCCGGAAGGTGGCGCCATACCTCCTCGGCGGTGAAACTGAGGATCGGCGCGAGCCAGCGCACCATGCACTCCGCCATGTGAAACATGACGGTCTGTGCCGAGCGGCGCGCGGCGCCCGCCGCGGGCGTCGTGTACATGCGGTCCTTGATGACGTCGAGATAGAAGCCGCCCAGATCGACGCTGCAGAAGTTGTGCACCTTCTGATAGATCAGATGAAAGGTGTAGTTGCGATAGGCCTGGAGAACTTCCGCCTGCAGGGTGCGCGTGCGCGCGAGCACCCAGCGATCGAGCGCCAGCAGCTGCGCGCCCGGCAGAGCGTGGCGTGCGGGATCGAAGCCGTGCAGATTGCCGAGCAGGAAGCGCAGGGTATTGCGCATGCGGCGGTAGGAATCCGCCATACGTTTGAGGATCTCGTCCGACACGCTCATCTCGTTGGCGTAGTCGGTCGCCGAGACCCACAGTCGCAACACGTCGGCGCCGAGACTGTTCATGACCTTCTGCGGCGCCACGACGTTACCGAGCGATTTCGACATCTTGCGGCCCTTCTCGTCGACCGTGAACCCGTGGGTGAGCACGCCACGGTACGGCGGGCGCTCATACAGTGCCTCGGACATGAGCAGCGAGCTGTGAAACCAGCCGCGATGCTGATCCGAGCCCTCGAGGTACAGCTCCGCCGGCGCGCTCACCTCCGGGCGCTCGGCGCCGACGCATTCGAACGACATCCCCGAGTCGGCCCACACGTCCATGACGTCGATGACCTTGTCGTAATGCTGCGCGTCTGCGCCGAGGAGCTCCTGCGGCTCGAGCGCGAACCAGGCGTCGATCCCGCCCCGCCCGACCCGCTCGGCGGCCGCCTCGATCAGCTCCTGGGTACGCGGATGGCGCTCTCCCGTTTGTTTGTGCACGAACAGCGGAATCGGCACCCCCCAGGTGCGCTGCCGCGAGATACACCAGTCGGGGCGGCTCTCGATCATGCCGGTGATACGCTGCTCGCCCCACGCGGGAGTCCAGGCAACGCCCGGGATGTCGCGCAGGGTGTGCGCGCGCAGGCCGGCGCGCTCCATGCTGATGAACCACTGAGGTGTGGCACGGAAGATGACCGGGGTCTTGTGACGCCAGCAATGCGGGTAGCTGTGGCGCAGGGACTCCTGGTGCAGGAGCTGCCCCGCCTTGGCGAGCGCCTCGATGATCACCGCGTTGGCCGCATCGACCCTGAGGCCGGCCACCAGCGGGGTGTCGGCCAGGAAGCGCCCGTCGTCGCCGACCGGGTTGGTCACCGGCAAGCCGTAGCGCTGCCCCACGGCGAAATCCTCCATCCCGTGCCCTGGGGCGGTGTGTACGGCGCCGGTGCCGGCATCGAGCGTCACATGCTCCCCGAGCACGACCGGCACCTGCCGGTCCTGCAAGGGGTGCTGCAGCTTCAGTCCCTCGAGCGCGCGGCCCTCGAATTGCGCCAGCACGGCAGCGCCCGGCAGGCCGAAGCGCCTGAGCGAGGGCTCCAGGAGCTCGGCTGCCACGATCAGGTGGCGTCGCTCGCCGCCGCTTCCCGCCTGCGCGAGCGCGTAGCGAAACTCCGCCCGCAGGGCAACCGCCTGATTCCCCGGCAGCGTCCAGGGGGTCGTGGTCCAGATCACGAGGTCCACGGGCGCCGTGCCCAGCTGTGCGGCGTCGAGGCCGATGCGCGCCGCCAGATCGTTGCGGTCGGCGACGCGAAACGCCACGTCGATCGCCGGTGAGGTCTTCTCCTCGTACTCGACCTCGGCCTCCGCGAGCGCCGAGCGGCAATCGAGACACCAGTGCACGGGCTTCACCCCTTTATAGAGGTGTCCGTTACGGATGATGCGGCCGAAGGCGCGCAGCTGCTGCGCCTCATAGCCCGGTGACATGGTGAGGTAGGGTCGGTCCCAGTCCCCGAGAACGCCGAGGCGCTTGAAGTCGGCGCGCTGCAACTCGATCTGCTCCTGCGCATAGGCGCGGCAGGCGGCGCGAAAGGCCTGCGCGTCGAGCTTCTGGCCGGGCCGGCCGTGCTTTTTCTCCACCTGCAGCTCGATCGGCAGCCCGTGGCAATCCCAGCCCGGGATGTAGGGTGAGTCGAAGCCATCGAGCGAGCGTGACTTCACCACGATGTCCTTGAGGATCTTGTTGACCGCGTGACCGATGTGGATGGCGCCGTTGGCGTACGGGGGCCCGTCGTGCAGTACGAAGCGCGGCCGCCCGCGCGCCAGCTCCCGCAGCTTCGCATAGGTGCCGCGCTCCTCCCAGGCGCGCACCATCGCGGGCTCGCGCTGGGCGAGATCCGCTTTCATCGGGAAGTCGGTCTGCGGCAGGGTAATGGTGTGTTTGTAGTCCGTCATGTCCCGTTCAGCCATTGAGGATGCGGCGCGCATCCGCAGCGTCGCGCCGCATCTGCGCGGTCAGCGCCTCGAGCGTCGGAAAGCTCGCCTCGTCGCGCAACTTCGCCGCGAACTCGACTTCAATCTCGCGACCGTACAGCTCGCCGCTAAAATCGAACAGGTGCGCCTCCAGCAGCGCCTCGACTCCGCCGATCGTGGGGCGCGTGCCGAGGCTCGCGACGCCCGGCAGCGCCGCGCTCGCCACCCCGTGCACGCGCACCGCAAAAATCCCGGCGACCGGCGCGCGGCGGCGCTCGAGGGGCAGATTGGCGGTCGGAAACCCCAGATCCCGTCCCAGGCGCTTGCCCTGCATCACCCGTCCGCGCATCGACCAGGGCCGACCGAGCCAGCGCCGCGCGCGCTCAAAGTCCCCGCGCGCGAGCGCCGCGCGCACCCCGCTGCTGCTGATGCGCTCGCCCTCGAGCGTCACCGGGCCCAGCACGTCCACGTCGAACCCCAGACGCGTCCCGGCCGCCGCCAGCACGGCCGCGGTCGCCTCGCCATTGCGTCCGAAGCGAAAGTCGTGACCGACTACCACGACCCTCGGGCGCAGCTCGCGCGCCAGGAGCTGCGCAAAGGCTTCACCCGGGAGGTTACGCAAAGCCTCGCCGAAGCGCAGCAGCCACAGATAATGCAGGCGGGTGCCCGAGAGGATCCGCCAGCGCTCGCGGAGCGAAGTGAGCCGCGCGGGCGGATCATCCGGCGCCAGGTACTCGCGCGGCGTGGGCTCGAACGTCATCAGAACCGCGGCCGCTGGGCGCCCCACCGCGTGCTCGTAAAGGCGTGCCAGCAGCGCCTGGTGGCCGAGGTGAATGCCGTCGTAGGTGCCTATGGTCAGCACGCAGCCGCCCGCTAGTCGGTGTGCGCCGCTGAGTCCTCGAATGAGCTCCATGATTCTCTTAAACCATTGATGGCAAAAGACTAAGTTAACTTGGTTGCGACGCCTTCGAGCGCGCCAACGGCCAGTTTATGTGAAGCGGGCGGCGTCAGCTGTCGCCTCTCTCGCCGCGTTGACAAGCGCCGGCCCGATGCGCAGACTACCGGCCCTCGCTTGCTTGCGACCCGGCCGTGGATACGGAGATTTCTTGGCCAATACCAAGTCCGCCGAAAAGGCTGCCCGTCAGGCCGAGAAGCACCGCGCCCGCAATGTGGCGCTGCGCTCGCGCATGCGCACCGCGGTGCGCAACGTGACGACGGCCGTGGTCGGGGGCAACAAAGAGGCGGCCCAGGGAAGCTACAACCAGGCCGTCCCGATCATCGACTCGCTCGTGAGCAAGCAGATCATCCATCGCAACAAGGCCGCCCGGCACAAGAGTCGCCTGGCGGCCCGTATCCGCGCAATGCAGTGAGGCTAATGATGAGCGCAGCGAACTCCAAGGCCAGCATCCCGGTCCCGGTCATTCCGACCCCCCTCAAGTTGCGGCCGGCGGCGCGACGCCAGCATCTCCTGGAGATGATGCGCGCTCGCGTGCCGCTCGATCGCGCTCCTCCAAAAACGTCATAGCCGCCTCGCACAGCGCCTTCGTCCCCTCGCCGGTCGCCCCTGAGATCAGGAACTGCGGCCCGCGATAGCGCAGGGAGCGCACGATGGCGCGAGCGCGCCGCTCGGCCTGCGGCGCCGGCAGCAGATCGCGCTTGTTCAGCACCAGCCAGCGCGGCTTCAGCGCCAGGTGCTTGCTGAACTTCTTCAGCTCCCGAACAATGGCGCGCGCATCGCGTACCGGGTCGGCCTGCGGATCGAGCGGCGCGATGTCCACCAGGTGCAGCAGCAGCCGCGTGCGCTGCAGGTGCTTGAGGAACTGGATTCCGAGTCCGACCCCTTCCGCGGCCCCTTCGATCAGACCGGGGATGTCGGCCATGACGAAGCTGCGGTGCTGGCCGACGTCCACCACTCCCAGGTTCGGGTGCAGGGTGGTGAACGGATAGTCCGCGACCTTGGGCCGCGCCGCGGAGACCGCGCGGATGAGCGTGGATTTACCGGCGTTCGGCAGCCCCAGCAGGCCCACGTCGGCGATGACCTTGAGCTCGAATTCCAGCACGCGCCTCTCGCCCGGAAGGCCCGGGCCGAACTGCCGCGGGGAGCGGTTGGTGCTCGACTTGAAGCGCTGGTTCCCCCAGCCTCCCTTGCCGCCGCGCGCGACCAGCAGCTCCTCGCCGTCACGCGTGAGGTCGCCCAGCTCCTCGTGAGTGTCGGCGTCGCGCACCACGGTGCCGATCGGCACCGGCACGTACAGATCCGCTCCGCCGCGGCCGCTGCAGTCGTTGGCACCACCGGGCTCCCCATGAGCCGCCTTGAAGGTCCGCTCGATGCGGAAATCCGCCAGCGTGTTGATGCCCGACGCGGCGCGCAGGTAGACGCTGCCGCCGTGGCCCCCGTCGCCGCCGTCCGGGCCGCCGAAGGGCACGAACTTCTCGCGGCGGAAACTGGTGCTGCCACGCCCGCCGTTGCCGGCCTGCACCCGCGCTCGCGCCTCATCGACGAATTTCACGCGGCAACTCTAGCATCCGCCGCGGGACGAGCCCGCGCCGGGCCGATGCGCCGCAGGGATCCGCCCACGCCTTCCGCGCACCAGCCTGCCCCACTGGCCCTGGGCACCGCGGCTGCGCAGGCCGGCGGGTTGACGCTCGTGCGCACTCATCCTAAAGTGGCGAATGTCGCGATAACAAACTATCGATAATCGATGCGTCACGCAGCACGGTGACCGCACGGACGCCGCGCCTGAACTGCCGACACCACACGCATCCTAAGGGAGATGCAGCTATGCGCTGGCAGGCCTATCAGTTCTACCGGTCATGTGTGACAGAGCTCGTCTGGCTGCTCGCCGGCGGCGCGGCGTTGAGCGCGGCCTGGCCGCAGAGCGTGTGCGCCGACGAGGCGCTCGAGGAGATCACGGTGACCGCGCAACGCGTCACTGAGCGGCTGCAGGACGTGCCGGTGGCGGTAACAGCCATCTCGGCGAGCGAACTGCTCAAGCGCGGCGTGCGGCAGGCGGGCGATATCACCGCCTCCGTCCCGAACCTGCTGCTCAATTCCCCGTACGGGCCGGAGGCCCAGCCCACCTTCACGCTGCGCGGAGTGACGACTCAGGACTTCAGCGAGAACCAGAGCAGCCCGGTCGCCATGTACGTCGACGAGGTCTACAAGAGCGTCGGCGCCGTCCAGGCGCTGCAGACCTACGACCTCGATCGCGTCGAGGTGCTGCGTGGTCCGCAGGGGACCTTGTACGGCAAGAACGCGACCGGGGGTGCGATCAGCTTCTACACCAAGAATCCGAGCCTGACCGCCTACGACGGTTACATCACCGCCGGGGCGGGCAACTACAGTGCCTATTCGGTGCGGGGCGCCGTGGGCGGTCCGGTGATCGACAACGAAATCGGCTGGCGCGCGGCGGTGATGTACGAGAAACGCGACGGCTGGGTGAGGAGCGTGGTGCCGGGCGTTGAGCCGCTGAATGGCGTGGATGCCGTCGCGGGTCGCTTGACGCTGCTGGCGAAGCCCAACGACAGTCTCACCGCCCAACTCAAGATCTCGGCAAGCCGCTCAGGGGGCACGCCCTACGGCGCGCACGCGATCAATAACGACCCGAGCCTGACACTCAGCAACGACCCTAATTTCTCTCTCTTCACCGGCAACATCGGCTGGTTCGACAACGGTGCCAAGTTCGCCGTCCACAAGGACATCCGCAGCGACAACGCCACGCTCAAGATCGACTGGCAGCTGAGCCCGCACGCGACGCTTACTTCAGTCACCGGCTACGACTACGGCTGGTGGTACGAGAAGAGCGACGACGGCGGGCTGCCGATTTTCCTCCGTCTCGATGACCCGAACACGTACGTCTCGAGCGTAAATACGTTCTCGCAGGAGATCCGTATCGCTTCCCACGACACGGGGGCTTTCGGCTGGCTCGGTGGACTCTACTACGGGCGCGAGAGCACGCACGCGACGGTCCAGTTCCACTTCTTTGACGGTTACCAGAGCTTCTTCGCCCCGTCGGTCCCGCCGACCAGCGCGAGCGTCCCCACGCCGCTGTGGGGATTCGATGAGTACAACAACTTCGATCAGCTCAAGGACAGCCGGGCCGTGTTCTTCAATGCCACTTGTACCGTAGCTCCAACAGTCACACTGCGTGGGGGGCTGCGCTACACCAAGGACAAGGTGACGATCAGCCACTTCTACGCGCTCGAGGGCGGACTCGCCAACCCTGGGGCGACCACTGCGGCCGGCGGCACCGATCCGAACATCGATGCGACCACCTGGTGGACACAGACGGTCGGCAATCCGGCGTTATACCCACCGCCACCTCCCAATGCGCCACCTACGGCACCGCGCCTTTACTTCCAGCAGGGACTGGCGGTGCAGGGATTCGGGTTCGTACCGACCTTCGGCAACGATACGAACAACGTCAGCGGGAAGGTCGGCGTCGACTGGAAGGCGAACGAGGGCGTGTTGGCCTACCTGAGCATCAGCCAGGGCTATCGTGGGGTGGCCTTCAACGGCCAGGCTTATAACGACAACACCGAACTCACGTTCGCGGATCCCGAGAAGCTCACCTCCTACGAGCTCGGCCTCAAGACGGAGCTGTGGGAGCGGCGGGCAGTGTTCAATGCTGCGGCCTTCCACTACGACTACAAGAATCAGCAGTTCCTCGATGCCTTTACGCTGCCGGGCGGCCTCGGCACCGGGTTTCGCACCACCAACGCCCCGAAGTCGCGCGTCGACGGGGCCGAGTTCGAGTTCCGAGTGAAAGCGACGCCGGATCTCGAGATCGGTTCCACGCTCGGGCTCATGCACAGCAAGTACGTCGATCTAACGCTGCACGCCCTCTCGCGCATCTGCTGCGTGGGTAACCAGCTGATCCAGGCGCCCGACTACAACGCAAGCGTCGACTTCGCCTGGCGGTTCGCCCACATCGCCGGGGGCGACTTGCGGCTCTTCGTTAACGCTAACTTCTACGGCAAGCAGTACTTCGATGCCTTCAATACCGAGCGGGACGCGCAGGGCGCTTACGGCGTCGCCAATGCCCGGGTTTCGTTCGAGAGCACGGGCACGAGCAGGCCCGGGTTCGGCATCGGCGTGTGGGTGAAGAACCTCGCGAACCGCCAGTACCTCGCCTACGCGCTCAATCAGAAGGATGCGGACACGGGCTTATTGGGCTTCGACTACGCGCTGGTCGGGGAGCCGCGTACTTACGGAGTCGATGTGACGCTGCGCTTCTGAAGCGCAGCGGCGCCCAACGGCGATCGATTGTGGATGGGCGCGGCCGCGACAGGCCGTGCGCGGCCGCGTTCAGGCCTTCTCGGGCAGCACGCTCACGTACAGGCGCTGCTCGGCGCCCTTCTTCTGGAACTGCACCTTGCCGGTCACCATGGCGAACAGCGTATGGTCGCTGCCGACGCCGACGTTCGTGCCCGGACGGACCGGCGTGCCGCGCTGTCGCACGAGGATGTTCCCGGCCAGTACCTGCTCGCCGCCGTAGCGCTTGACCCCCAAGCGTTTGGAGTGTGAGTCGCGGCCGTTCTTGGTACTGCCGCCTGCCTTTTTGTGTGCCATGACTAAGAGGTGTCCTGCGAAGGTGGCGGCGCTCAGCCGGCGCTGATGTCCGTGACCTTCACCTCGGTGAACAACTGTCGGTGGTTCTTCTGCCTCAGGTAATGCGCGCGGCGCTTGAACTTGACGACCGACACCTTGGCGCTCTTGCCGTGGCGCACCACGGTGGCAAGTACCTTGCCCCCCTTGAGGGTAGGCTTGCCGAGCTTGACGTCCGCACCCTCACCAACCAGCAGCACCTCGCCGAACTCGACGGTAGCGCCCGGCTCGGCAGCGAGCTTCTCGACGCGCAACACGCCGTCCTTCGTCACCCGATATTGCTTGCCGCCCGTGGCGATGACCGCGTACATGGTATTTGAGGAGGAATGGCCCTTGAGCCGAAAGGCCGCGCATTCTACTGGCGGACCCCCTCCGGGTCAAACGGCCGTTTCCTCAAGCGCGACGCGGACTTAGCTCCCCAAGCGCGGGCATTGCGTAGCGGCCGACCTTATTTCTCCAAAGTCGCCCCGGTCGGCTACGATGCGTGGCCGCCCATGCCCCACCCGTCCAAGAAACACGCCGCCCTCGTGCAAATGACTCTGGAAGAGATTCGCGCGCTGGTACAAGCCGACCTCCGCTCGGTGGACGTGGTGATCCGGGCCCGTCTGAAGAGCGCCGTGCCGCTGGTAGACCAGGTCGCCGAACACATCATCACCGGTGGCGGCAAGCGTCTGCGGCCACTGCTGGTGGTGCTCACAGCACGCGCCTGCGGGCAGCAGGGCGTCTCCCATATCGAGGCTGCCGCGTTCATCGAGTTCATCCATACGGCAACCTTGCTACACGACGACGTGGTCGACGGCTCCTCGCTACGCCGCGGGCGCGATACCGCGAACGAGGTGTACGGCAACCAGGCGAGCGTGCTGGTGGGCGACTTCGTCTATTCACGCGCCTTCCAGATGATGGCCGGCCTCGCCTGCCAGCCGGTCATGGAAATCATGGCGGAGGCCACCAACGTCATCGCCGAGGGCGAAGTGCTGCAGCTGATGAATGCCCACAATCCGGACACGACCGAGCAGCGCTACCTCGAGGTCATCTACCGCAAGACGGCCAAGCTCTTTGAGGCCGGTGCGGAGGTGGCCGCGGTGCTCGCACAGGCGCAGGCTCCTGTGCGCCGGGCGCTCGCCACGTATGGCCGCCACCTGGGCATCGCGTACCAGCTGGTCGATGACGTGCTCGACTACCGCTCCAATCCCAAGGAGCGCGGCAAGAACCTGGGTGACGATCTGGCCGAAGGCAAACCAACCCTGCCGCTGATTCACGCACTCAAGAGCGGCAGCGAAACACAACGCACGGCCATCCGCCGCGCGATCGAACAGGGGGGGCTCGAGCAGCTCGAGCAGGTGGTGGCGGCGATCGAAGCCACCGGCGCCCTCGATTACACCGCGCGCCTCGCGCGGACGGAGCTGGAGCAGGCGCTGAGCTCGCTCGGGCCGCTGCCGGACTCCTCTTATAAGGATGGACTCGCCGCGCTCGCGCGTTTTGCGGTCGAGCACACGACGTGAACGGCTACAGGCCTAACAGGTCGCCGTACCAGGGTTGCCGCGACTCGTAGCGTGCGAGCCGCTCATTGAGCGGCGCGAGATCCCATTTCAATTTGGTTGCCATGGCGATCGCCCGACGCTCGCTGCTCAGCGCATCCTGGAACGCTCCCGATGCCGCCTGCGCAGCGGCGCGGATTTCAAAAGGCGTCGGGTCGTCGTCCATTTGGCGCACTATGTGCTCGACCAGTTTCTGTGCGCGTGGCGGATCGCGCGTCATTCCCTCGATTGCGGAAGCATAGCTCAGGCCATCGACACGCGTGATAGGGGAATTGCCCCACCCCGACCGCCGCCCTAGACTGCGCCACCGCAGTCGAAACGGTGCACTGATGACAACAGCAAACAACGTAACCCTGAGCCCAGGGATGAAGCGGCACGCGGCGGCGCTGGCCGTCGCAGCGGGCCTGCTTGCCGGTGCATCGCCAGCCGCACGGTCCGCGGAAGCGCCGGCGGCGCCCGAAACCATCGTCTTGAAAGCGGCTCACCTGTTCGACTCGACCGGCACGGCACTCAAGGACGGCGCGACCATCGTGGTGCGCGGCGACCACATCATGTCGGTCGGAGCCGCCGCAGCCCCCGCGGGCGCGCGGGTCATCGATCTGGGTGATGCGACGATTCTCCCCGGCTTCATCGACGCGCACACGCATCTCACGCTCGAGTTCCAGAAGGACTATTACCACTTCATCTACAACCGCGTGATGCGCTTTCCCGCCGAGCAGGCCATGTACGCCGCCATGTACGCGCGACGGACTCTGGAGGCGGGGTTCACCACCGTGCGCAATGTTGGCGCGGACGACTTCGTCGATGTGGGCCTGCGCAACGCCATCAATGCGGGCGTCGCCGAGGGTCCGCGCATCCTGACCGCGGTGCACGGCCTCGGCTCACCCGGCGGGCATTTCGATGACTACTCCTTCCCACCCGACAAAGTGAAGCCGTGGGGGCCGGTCGAGGGCATTTGCAGCGGGCCGGAACAGTGCCGCGAAGCGGTGCGCTACCAGATGAAGTGGGGCGCCGACCTGATAAAGATCGCCGCAAGCGGCGGTGTACTCTCGGAAGCCGATCCCGTCGACGTGCCGCAACTCACGCTGGAGGAAATGTCGGCCATCGTCTCCGAGGCGCACAAGTGGCGCCGCAAGGTCGCGGCGCACTGCCACGGAGACGCCGCCGCGCGCATCGCCATCGAAGCCGGCGTGGACTCGATCGAGCACGGGAGCTTTCTCACCGAAGATACCCTCAGGCTGATGAAGGCCAAGGGCGTGTACCTCGTACCCACGCGGATGGCAGTTTACTGGGTGAGCCGGCAGGCGGACGCGGGCGCGTACCCGCAGAAGATCACCGACAAGGCGCGCACCGCCGCCGCCGCCCACGGCACCATGTTCAAGGCTGCACTGCGCATCGGCGTCCCCATCGCCTTGGGCACCGACGCCGGGGTGTACCCGCACGGGATGAATGGCATGGAATTCGGGCTCATGACGGATCTCGGAATGAGCCCGGCCGCGGCGTTGCTGGCAGGCACGCGCGAGTCCGCGAAGCTCCTCGGGCTCGAGGCGGATGTGGGCACGCTCGAAGCCGGTAAAGTGGCAGACGTCGTGGCCGTGCCGGGAAACGTGCTCGGCGACATCCACGCGACCGAGCACCCCGTGTTCGTCATGCACCTCGGGCACATCCTGCTGCAGAAGGCGGGGACATGACGCCTGCGGATGGGCGCGAGCGGGTGCACCCGCATTCTTGCGCAAGCCATTGAGGCACCTTGGGCATTTCACCGGCGGGGCGGCGTTTGGCGTTGAAGGCGCCCCGGCGCTTCAGTACACTCCTCGGCCCGCCGCCTTCGCCGCACGCGCTGCAGTGGCGCGGGGTCTCGCCAAGAACTCGGGGTGTAGCTCAGCCTGGTAGAGCACTACGTTCGGGACGTAGGAGTCGCAGGTTCAAATCCTGTCACCCCGACCA
>Ga0209488_10000302_pt1 | contig 40199 bp, 32 predicted proteins | sample Rivendell_Oct201_8_FD_188349 | JGI IMG/M metagenome (GOLD analysis project Ga0209488, IMG submission 188349) | Vadose zone soil microbial communities from the Eel River Critical Zone Observatory, Northern California, USA -... | ecosystem: Environmental > Terrestrial > Soil > Vadose zone >...
CGCAATTCAGATGAACTTCTTCCGTTCGTCAGCCAGGCGCTGAAGTCACCAAATCCAATCACCGTCACACAGGCGGCCCTGTTTCTGGGCGAGCACGGCGATGACCAAGATTCTGCTGCGCAAGGCGTGCTTCGTGGCAGCAGGGATCGTGTCCTGTGGCATGCTACCCTTGCAGGGCCTTGATCTTCTTTAGGGGGTCAAGACATACGGAACATCTAAAGCGAGGCCTCATCAATCAGGTGTTTACCTGCTTTTGTCTTTTCCGCAGCGCACTATTTGAGCGCGGCAGTTCGGTTGTTACCGGAGCAGCCGGGCCGGTTCGCGATTCAATGCCGCTCGAATGGAAAGCCCCACCGAACAAAATCTCCCACTTCCGAAAATTGCTGATCGCTGCGAGATGCATCTTCGCCACACAACCGATCACTCTTGCATCTTCTATTAATCCAAACACCGGAATGCCATCGGGAATCCGATCAAGTGGGCTGACAAAGTACAGAACAGCGGCACACTATGAGAACCGACTCCGCGGAAGCGCGATACCTCCCGGCCACCCAGGCCGGATCGTGCGAAGGAATATTTGTAAGCTGTCCCAGGAGGCAACCAGAAATTCGTCGTACCGCTGTGCTTTGCGGCTAGCCCTCTCAATCAGGAGATTCGGTTTTTCATTACGTCCAACATGCGACTCGGCTTTTAGCGCTCCCTGTTGAAAAGTGAACGGGGGCTTCTTTTTCCATGTGGCCATGCTGGTTCGAGCTTCTTCTATGCTGCTACTCCGCCGTCCGGACTTCCTCTTTTTTTTCCAGCTGCGATAGAACCGTTCGATGTAGCTGTCGCCCTCCGCGTGATGATACGCTGTCCGTCGATCGGTGATGCCGAGCCGCCCCAGCGTCTCCGAGAAGCGCGAAGAAGTGAGCTGTGCCCCGTTGTCGGTGTTCAACGTCAAGTTCTCTTCGCGGCCTCAGGCTGCCGTTCGAGCACGGCCTGCTCCACCGATGCGAGCGCGCCTTCGGTCCGACACCGATGCGAGACATTCCATCCCACGATCTCCCTGCACAGTCATCGATCACGCACACCAGGTACGCCCGGCCCACTGCAGGACCCGCCCCGATCTTCGCCATGTCCGACTGCCGGATCTGATTCGGCTCGGCTGCTTCCACGCGGCCCCACTCTTTCTTCCGTCGTGCGCGCAGACGACGCGAACGCACCAGCCATCCGCGTTTCTCGCATCACCGGTAACACCCGCTCCCGATTCACGGTCAACCCTTTCTTCCGCTGCAGCCACCACGCCACGCGCCGATAGCCGTATGCCGGCTTCTCACACCATCACGATCTGCTCATCGGCCGAAACCCCGCGGAAAGCGAGGCCAGGCCTCGGACGGATTACAGTAAATACTGTATTGTCTGTTAACGAATGTTCTCTAACATGCATGAGCATAGATGAAGACGCTCCAATGGCCGTGGACGTCCTTGCAATGGGAATCAGTCAGTCGCTCGAAGGGCATAAAGGCAACGTGCGGCAGGGGGCTGTGTAATTAAGGGGCTGTGCAACCGAGGGGCTGTGTAATGGGTAGGCGCAGCTGTAGTGGCTCGCGGTTTTCCCAGCCGAACAAATGCCGAATGCGCGGGGCGTCGATCGTCGACCGTCCGAAAGATGATGAAGATGAAAGGGTTGGGGCCCGCAGGGTGAGTTGGTTGGCGTTCCTTTGACCCCCGAGCCTCCTTGCTTCCGTGTTGTCAGATGAAAGGCCCAGGCGACACTAGGGGTACAATGGCTACGCAAAGAACAGCGTTAACGGCAGCTGATTCATCGGAGGGGTTCCTGCTCCTGAACTCCTCTTTAAACCCAATTTTTGTCAATCGGGCAGCGGCGGAGATTCTAAGTTACCCGCAGAAGCCTGAGAGGCAAAAAAATCTCGACGATTTTCTAGTAAATAAAATACGCTCTACGCTGTTTTCAGAGCGAGGTTCGCGTGTATCTGCGCCCATCGCCACATTCCAGTCCGGGCGAAGGGCCTATCAGTGCCGGACCTACCGCGTGAATGCCTTGGCCAAAGGGGACTCTGAGGCTTCGCTGGCCGTCCTTCTCGAGCGAGGGCTTGGCAAACCGAATCCCCTCGTCCAGTTTTCGGAAAGATTTCATCTTACGAATCGCGAGAAGGAAGTCTTTCAGTATCTATCCGATGGTCGGACCACCAAAGAGATCGCGCTAGGAATGGAAATTAGCCCAAACACCGTGAAGGCTTTTCTACGCGCGATTATGCTCAAGATGGGAGTCTCAACCCGTTCTGGAGTCGTGGGAAAAGCGCTTTCTCGGTCATGACCTACTGCGCCAGGCTTTCTGTGACTAACCTTCCTTTGAACTAACCCGTTTGAGGAATTGACCGTGTCCTGGCGCCGTTTAAGACTGCAATTGATTTGCGCCTAAAAGTCGTGGTCGAGATCAAAGACAAGAGAACATCCCCGCGCATCACTTGGGCGGCCGAGATACTAGGCTTGATGCTGTCCCCGTTGGCAGCGCCCGAGCAACCTCAATTAGTGCTGCGAGGCGTGGCAGTAAATATCAGCAGCGGCGGAATCGGTATGCTTACCGATCGGCCGCCGCTCTCTCCCGATGCGGTTGTGCGCTGCGAAATCGCGTTTCCGGACAGCCGTGTGCTCATCCCGACGCTTCTCAAGGTTCGATGGTATGACAAGGTTGAAGGGCAGGAGCAATACAGATTCGGGCTTCAATTCCTTATTTGATTTTCGCATCTGATTTTCGCGCCGCTTTTTCCAAAATTTCCGAATAGTAGCCCAAAAGGATTAGTTCATTCGGGCTAGGCCAGTTTGTTAAACCCGCCTGGGTAGTTGTAAAGAATTGTACTTACACTCACCTTAGTGCAACCCATTGCGAATCCGCCGGGAACACATCCGCTGGGCGACGGTGGGGTGTCGGCTGCCCCTAAACTTCGGGAGCCGGTTGCGAGGTTGCCATGCTTGAGGATGCAGATGATCAAGTATCATCACGCAGCTTTGAAGAGCTTTGGGCGATCGTGTGCCGCCGCCGGTGGTGGATACTGCTTCCCCTGTTTGGTTGTTGGGCAGCCATATGGGCGGTGAGCTGGCTCTTGCCGACGACCTACGAGTCCGAGGCCCTTATCCTGGTGGAACAACAAAAAGTCCCCGAGCAGTACGTCGTGCCCAACGTCACCGTTAGTCTTCAGGATCGCCTGCAAAGCATGACTCAACAGATCCTTAGTCGCACACGCCTCCAGGCGACTATCGACCGCTTTCATCTCTATCCGCCCCATCGCGTCTTGGGCGGCTTCTTACCATCGGAGGATCCCGTCGAGCGAATGCGCAAGGAGGTTAAGATTGAACTCGTCCGATCGCCGGGGCGCCCGGGAGAACTTACCGCTTTTAGGGTTCATTATTCCGCCGCGTCGCCCGAACTCGCGCAACAGGTCAACAGCGAGCTTACCTCGCTCTTCATCAATGAAAATCTGAGGTCCCAGCAGCAGCTTTCTGAGAGCACCACATTATTTCTTGGAAATCAGTTGGCGGACGCGCGGGTCAAGCTAGAAGAGCAGGAAGCCAAGGTTCGGGCCTTCAAGGCCAAGCACCTCGGAGATCTGCCCAGCCAGTTAGTGAGCAACGTCGAAATCCTGTCGGGACTCCAAACTCAACTGCAGAATGTCGAGCGCGCATTGGACGGCGCGAAGCAGCAAAACCTGTATTTAGAGTCGCTCTTACAGGAATATCGGTCGACGCGGGCTAGCCTGGGCAACGGGGACTCCACTCTGACATCACCAGAAGCGTTGGACAAGGACTTGGCGGATATGCGCCACCGCCTTACAGCGGATCGTTCGCGGTATATGGACAACCATCCCGACATCGTTGCACTGGAGGACAGCATTGCCAGTACGGAGAGACTGAAGAAGGAGATCGAAGACGAAATCGCCTCCAACCAGAAAACGGGCAAGACCACGAAGGGCCTCGAACCCGGCGCGGCGGCAGTAGTGGATCGCGGTTCCCCTACTCCGGTGATGCAGATTCAGAGCCAACTGAAGGCCAATGAACTGGAGATGCGAAACTATCAGGAGCGTGAGAAGAAACTCCAGTCACAGATTACTGCCTATCAAACCCGCCTGAACTCCACTCCAGGAAGAGAACAGGAGTTGGCGGATATCTCTCGCGGGTATGAAGAATCGAAGGCCAATTATAACTCGCTCCTACAGAAGCAGAACCAGTCGCAGCTCGCCACGAGCCTCGAACAGCGCCAGCAAGGTGAGCAGTTCCGCATTCTCGATCCACCAAGCCTTCCCGACAAGCCCTATGCACCCAACCATTTCCTGGTGAGTCTGAGCGGTTTAGCTTTGGGGATGGTCGTCGGATTCGGTTGGACCGCATTCCTGGAACTGACCAACGTGCGTGTCCATCAAGAAAAAGACTTGCAGGGCCTTGTTCCGGCCCGGGTGTTGGTCAGTATTCCCCTGTTGAGCACTCCGGACGAGGACCGTTCCCGTGTGTTTTTCAGGCGGGTTGAGCTGAGCGCCGCAGTGGCGATGGCCATTTTGATCGTGGTTGGCAATCTGTATGCCTTCTACAAGGGTTGAGGGTCATGTACAGGGAATTCTATGGACTGACGCGAGATCCTTTCGAGGTTAGCCCGGATCCTTACTTTTATTACCAGACGCCGCGCCACAACGAGGCAATGACCATCCTTCATTATGGCGTGCATCGCCGGAAAGGATTCGTGGTAGTCACCGGCGAGGTCGGTACGGGCAAGACTCTGCTGGTGCGGAGTCTCTTGGACTCTCTCACTCGCAATAAGATCGAGTTTGCTTTTGTCTACAATCCCATGCTTTCCGTACTGGATTTTCTGGCGCGTGTGCTGACCGACTTTGGCCTTCACTACGATGAGCGCCCAAAGGGCCAGCTGCTATCTCGGCTAAACAATTACCTGGTCGCGCGCTCCTTGAGCGGCGCGACCACAGCCCTCGTGGTGGACGAAGCCCAACTGCTTAGCTGGGAGCTCTTTGAAGAAATTCGCCTGCTGACCAATCTGGAGACCTCGCAGCACAAGCTCTTGCAGATCGTCTTGGTGGGGCAGCCGGAGCTTGACGCCAGGCTCGATTCCCACGAGTTGCGCCAGCTTAAGCAACGGATCAGTTTGCGGTGCCGTTTGGAGCCGCTGCGGTTGGAAGAGTCGCAGGGTTACATCCGTCGGAGGTTGGAACTGGCCGGGGCGAATTCCCACGCAACTACTGTGTTCTCCGATGACGCAACCATCGCCGTCCACCAGTTCTCCCGCGGGATTCCGCGTCTGATCAACACCCTCTGCGAAAACTCCCTGATTTCCGGGTACAGCAGGCTGGCCAAACAGATCACGCCGGAAATAGTCCTGGAGGCTGCGGCAGATCTTCGGCTGGATCACGTCGCAGGGCCGCCCGCTCGGGTGCGGACGACCCGGGCGCGCGAGAAGAGGTTCTGGAGGCAACGTCCCTGAGGGTCGAGGAACGGGATGGCGCCCTCATCAGGCCGTTTGGCCATACCCATTCGAGGCAGGCGAAGACAAAATGAGCAGACTCTACGAAGCCTTGCTGCAAATGGAAATACAACACCGCCCTGCGGGGGCCGCCGCGCCCGAGCCGGCTCAGGCGATGGAATTGCTGAATAGCGTCGTGCAAGAGCAAATCAAGCCAGGAGAAGCCTGCTCGGCGAAGACGGCGATTTCTGCGACCTCGCGTTTGGTGGCATTGACCGATCCCAAGAGCCTTGGCGCCGACAAGTTTCGCTCTCTGGCCACGCGCTTGGAGAATCTCCGTGTTGACCGGGAGCTAAGATCCCTGCAAGTCACCAGTAGCATGAGCAACGAAGGCAAGACCTTGGTGGCTGGGAATCTGGCGCTGACGCTGGCGAAGTACTCCGGCTGCAAGGTTCTTCTGGTGGAAGGAGATTTACAGAAACCGACTTTGGCATCGTTGTTCGGCTTGACGGACTTGCCAGGTCTAAGCCATTGGTGGTCAGGACAGGACGACGATATCGCGCGTCATGTGTACCGGTTGCATGACCTGCCGTTGTGGTTTCTCGGCGCCGGCAGCTCTTGCGACGAGCCCTCGCAAATCCTCCAATCCGCGCGATTTGCGAAAGCCTTTCATCATTTACTCAGCACATTTGGATGGATCATCGTGGACGCGACGCCCATGTTGCCGACGGTGGTCGCCAACCAGTGGTCGCGGTTGGTGGATGGCATGCTCCTAGTCGTTAGGGAGGGCGTGGCGTCCGTTAAGGCGCTGAAAAAAGGGCTGGATGCCCTGGACAACGGCCGGCTGGTCGGAATCGTGCTCAATGAGGCTGCGGACTTCGATTGGTTAACTGCCGTTCAATATTCTGGCACGCAAAAGCTAGCGCGAAGCATGTGGGGAAGGAAACATAAGTCAGGGGTGGTTATTTGATCCGGTTCCTGCATGCCTACTTCCCAGGACGCACGCTCTTGCTTGGCATCTCCGAAGGCTGCCTGGTTGCGCTCGCCTTCTTGGCCGCCACGATTGTGCGCTTGGGAACCAATGACGCCACGCTGGTTCTCAGCTACGAACAAGGGTTCGTCAAAATCGTGTTGGTATCAGCGGTCTTCATTACTTGCATGTATTATTTCGATCTTTACGACTCTTCCATCCTGAACAATCCGCGCGAGGTTCTGACCCGGATTATCCAAATGCAAGGCACGGTCTGCATATTCCTGGCTGGTTTTTACTATATGTACCCTGCGCTGGAATTGGCCCGCGGCATTTTCCTCATCGGTTTCAGTCTGGTGGGGATGCTGCTCTTACTCTGGCGGCGCTTGTTCTCGTCGTTGAACACTCTGCCGCAATTCGCTGAGCGCGCATTGATCTTTGGCGATAGCCCGCTAGCCACCGCGTTGGCAACGGAATTGAAAACTCATCCGGAATTGGGAATCCGGGTGGTCGGACAACTGAAAAGCATCGACAATGGCAATGGACGGTTGGTCTTGACTTCCAGCGACGAACAGATCGCCGCAGTCATGAATTCGGTCACACCCTATGAACCGGACCGCATCATTGTAGCGCTGGGCGAACGGAGGGGGCAGTTGCCTGTCGAGGCCTTGCTACAGCTGAAGAGTCACGGTGTGTTAATTCAGGATGGCGGCGAGGCATACGAAACGCTAACCGGGAAGGTTCCCATTGAATCTCTGCATTTGAGCTGGTTGCTATTTTCTCCAGGCTTTCGGGTTTCGCGGCCGCTGTTGATATATAAGCGTGTCGCTTCCGTGATTCTGTCCACTGCGGGGTTGGTTCTGGCCCTGCCCGTGACGGCTTTGACCGCTTTAGCGGTTCGCTTGGATTCCACAGGCCCGGTCATCTTTCGACAAAAACGCGTCGGACAGGATGGTAAAACCTTTACTCTCTATAAATTCCGCACCATGGTCGACGGAGCCGACCAGGACGACAACCATCCGCCGGCAGAAGCATCCGATATCCGGTTCACGCGCATTGGTAGGTTGTTGCGGCGCACTCGCATGGATGAATTACCACAACTCTTCAACATTCTCCGCGGAGATATGTACTTCGTCGGGCCGCGGCCATTCGTCCCCAATCAAGAACGGGATTGTTCGGAAAACATTCCCAACTATCGCCAGCGTTGGGTCGTGAAACCGGGCGCCACCGGGTGGGCCCAGGTCAATCGCGGATATAACGTCACCATTGAAGACAACAAAGAGAAGCTCGCCTACGACCTCTTCTATATCAAGAATATTTCGATTGGCCTCGATGTATTGATTCTATTTAAGACCATCAAGATTCTCTTGCTGGGGCGAGGTTCACGGTGAACATCATTTCGGTATCTCTTTTTTGGGTCTCGGTTTCGGTAGTGCTGTACGCGTATTTTGTTTATCCCATGATCTTGTTTTTATGCTGCGCGGCGGCGCAATTGCGCAGTGATCTGCGCTATCTGCTGGTACGCGGAGATCGTCGAACTCCATCGCTTGCCGCTGCAGGCCTTCCCAGCGTCAGTTTTCTCATTCCCGTTTATAACGAAGAGCCACATCTCACAAACAAGCTCAGCAATCTCCGGAAAGTCGACTATCCACCGGAGAAACTTCAGGTTGTGTTTGTGTCCGACGGGTCCACGGATCGCACCAATGAAATTTTGCAAAGCGTGAGTGACGCCAACATTGAGTCGTTCATGCTCACGACGCGCACCGGCAAGGCCACCGCATTGAACCATGCCGTGGCTCGCGCGCGCCACGACATCTTGGTTTTCTCGGACGGGAGCACCCTGTTCGCTCCCGACGCCGTGCAAAGACTAGTGCGCCACTTTGTCGATTGCTCGGTAGGAGCGGTGTGCGGCGCTTTGCGGTTCGAAGCGAGCACCCAATCACAGCAAACCGAGGGAATTTATTGGAAATATGAAAGTATGCTGCGACTGATGGAAGCGCGCCTGGGCGCCACGCTAACGGCAAGTGGCGCCATTTATGCGGTTCGTCGCCAAGCCTATGTGCCGCTCGCCGCTGACACCGTGCTGGATGATTTCGTCATCCCCATGAACGTTCGCAAGATCGGCTACCAAGTCCTCTATGACCCGGAAGCGATGGCCACCGATGTCGCGGCTAGCACGGTGGCGGGCGAGTTTACCCGTCGCGTTCGACTAGCTGTGGGCAGCTTCCGTGCCTTCCGGGATTTGGCGCGCGTTCCGTTGGACCGACCGACGCGTCTCGCCTTCTACTCGCACAAAGTGCTGCGCTGGATTGTTCCTTGGTTTCTTATTGCTTTGCTCGCAAGTAATGCATCTTTGACTGCCCATCCTTTCTACAAAACCCTCTTTCTTTTTCAGTTGGCGTTTTATTTGTGGGCTGGACTTGGATTCCTTCTTCGTGAACACATTCGTCACTTCCGATTTGGTTTGTTGGGCTACTTCTTATTCGCCATGAACCTGGCCTTTCTGGTTGGCTTCGTTCGATTTCTACTTAGCCGAAAGGAGGTCATTTGGCAACGGATCGAGTAATGAAGGTCCAGCCGGCGGTGGGCGTGCAGAAAGTCACACCCCGTTCGGGAGTGGGCACTCTGCATGTGCGCCGGGCCCAAGAGGCGGACAAGGATAAAACAGATGTATCTCGCACTGCCGCAGTCAGGGAACAGATACTTGCGACAGCGGTTGAAAATGTGTTGGCGCGCTCACCTGTTGCGCCCGCGGCGGTTGTCGTCGGAGGCAGTGTGGGCCGGGAGGAACATACCATCCTGCTGCGCGATGGCTATGCCCGAGTCTTGGGAGATGCGGAATTCTTCCTGATTTGTTCAACCATGCAAGGAGCTCGTCAACTTCGCGGCGATCTCGACAGCTTGGCTGCCGAGATCGAAGCACAACTTGCGGACCAGGCCATCGATTGCCGCATAACGTGCAGTGCGATGTCCGCGGACATTCTCCGAAAGATGTCTCCACACATCCTCGCTCTTGAGTTGCGCCAAACAGGCAAGGTTCTCTGGGGGGATCCCAAAGCCCTCGAGCTGATCCCCGCCTTCGCTCTGACAAGTATCCCCAAGTGGGATGCCTGGCGCAGCGTCTCCAACCGAATGATTGAGCAGCTCGATTACGTTGACGCGCTGTGGAGTGGGGATCGGCCAAGACTGGTCGAATTAGTTTACTGGACCCTTAAAATTCAGCTGGAACTTGCGACTTTGGTCCTGCTATTTTGCGGCGTGTACCGTCCGACGTACCGTGAGAGGGTCGAGGAACTTGAACGCCTCCGTAGAAACTTAGACGGCGCTCCCTGGGCCGCAGCTTTGGCGAATCGCGTGGTGGCCTGTACGGAATTCAAACTAAACCCCAATTCCTCTTCCTCGTATGCGGATTTCTTTTCTGGAGCGTGGGAGACTGCAAGGGAATTGACTTTCGCTCGAGAAGAATTTCTCACCGTGCTTGGGTTGCTGCGTGGCGTGTGGTTGTGGGGAGCGGAACAACTCGTCGGACGGGAACTGGAGAAGCGTGCCCAGCCCCTTGAGGTCGCACTGCACATCGCGCGTCGACAGGACTGGCGCTGGCGAGCCCGGGGATGGGCACGGCTGGGACTTACGGAACGCGACTGGCTAACGACGCAAGGTTGGGAGCGCTTTCTGCGGCTATCGCTCCGCGGAAGCCCTCGCTTCCTGCTTTACGCTGTTTCTGCGGCTTTGTATTTTGCCGGAGAAGATTGGCTGACCGGCAAGGCCACCTCAGCGAATCAAATATCCGCCCGCGCATTGCCGTATTTTCCATTTGCTCGAGAGCAAACGACGCTGGATTGGCCGCAGGCCAGCAGAATAGTTGTAAGCGCTTGGAATCAGTTCCTGCGCCCGAGTTGGGCATGATTTGGAACTCAATGATCGCCTGCTCTTCGATGACCGAAGCGATGACGTGAGATGAACACAGCCAGACAAAGCGGCACCAACATCCGCCACAGAATGAAGCTCCGCACCATGCAGTTGCCTTCACTTGGTCGGCTAAGGGCGACGCTGCGATTGCTGTCGCGCCGGCGTCCACTTCCCGGTGAGACCCGGGAACATCTGCAGGCAGCGATGCAATGGCTATGCCGGGCACAGGACGCTACTGGCAATGGTGGAATCTCCTATGGTTACGGGTTCTTGGAAGGCTGGTTGCCCGCCTATCCCGAGACAACCGGCTACGCGATTCCGACGTTTCTTCGCTATGCCAGCTTTATTGGGGAGGATAGCTACGTCAAGCGGGCCCTCATCATGGCCGAATGGGAGCTCACCGTGCAAGCCACCGACGGAGGCTTTGCGGGCGGACACATCGGCAGCGATACAAGCGGCCCTGGCGTGGCCTTCGACACGGGACAAATCCTTCAGGGATTGATGGCGATCTATCGCCAGGGTGGCAGCGACAAGTTCCTTCGCGCCGCCGAACGTGCGGGCAACTGGCTCATTGAACGGCTGCCAGATGAAGGCAGCTGGCACGACGTACTCCCCTATCAACGCCAACCGAGACAACGCGCCTACAACGCACGCACCAGCTGGGCGTTGCTCGAACTCGCTGAAACGACGAAGCAGGAACGATATTTGACGGCAGCCCAACGCAGCTTGGCATGGACCGTTCGCTGCCAATTGCCCAACGGCTGGTTCCGAGAGAACTCCTTCGAGGCCGGTCGCCCTGCTTTGACGCACACGATTGCCTATGTACTAGAAGGCCTGCTCGAGAGCTGGAACTATTTGCAGGAGCCTTGCTTGTTGGAGGCGACTTTGCGGGGTGCAGAAGGGCTTCGCAAACAATTCGATCGCCGCGGAGCGCTCCCCGCTACTTTTACCAAGAACTGGGAAAGCTGGGACCGCTACAGTTGCCTGGCAGGCTGTGCCCAGACGGCCGTCGTGTGGTTTCGATTGTTCGAAGTCACAAAGCAAAAAAGATTCCTGGATGCCGCCCAGCGAATGAATCAATACCTTAAGACGGTTCAGATCCCCGCTGGGATCGACCCGTCTGCGGAAGGTGGCATCCCCGGCTCCTATCCAGTCTATGGAGCTTACGAGCGTCTGCGGTTACCAAACTGGGCTGCGAAATTTTTTGCCGATGCCCTGTTGGCGGAGGCCCGAATCACCGCGGGCAACGGGAAGTGAGCATGCTCACAAATTCGATCACGGAAGCTGTACCCTTTGTTGTTTTTGGTGACGACTGGGCCTCTCATGTGACCATTGCTCATCACATAGTTCGCCTATTGGCCAAAACGAATCGGGTTCTCTATGTGAATGGAATAGGGACACGATCTCCTCGCTGGAACGTTTACGATCTGCGGCGGGCGCTAGCGAAATTCAGACAATGGGTATCACCGAAGGGTCACAGGGCGGAGGCTGAACTTCCCAACCTGGAGGTCTTTTCGCCGTTTGTTGTCCCGTTTAACTCGGTTAGCGCTGTTCGGAGATGCAACCAACGAATGTTGCGGCGCAGCGTTGGCCGCCTGCTCAAGACGCGCAGTTTCGAAGCACCGATCTTGCTGGTTGCTCACCCCTTGGGAGCCGAAGTAGTTGGTGCAATTGGTGAGCGGCTTCTGATTTACCTGGTCATGGACGAGTATCAGGAAATGCCCGGGGTCGATCGAAACTATTTGTGCGCTCTGGAGCGGATTCTCCTGGCTCGAGCCGATTTGATCTTCGCGACTTCCACCAAATTGCAAGAGCAAAAATCAGGGAAGAAGGCCCAGACGTTCTTTCTTCCGCACGGAGTTGATTTCGAACATTTTCGCACGGTCCAAGGTTGCTTGGTTCCGGAAGAGATGAAAGACTTGCCGCGCCCTTTGCTTGGAATGTATGGCACGCTCGCGCCGTGGGTGGACTCGGATCTTCTAGTGCAAGTCGCGCGTGCATTTCCGCAGGCATCGGTTGTGCTCATTGGAACGCGAACGGATTTTCCGTTACCTGAAAATGTGCCCAACCTGCATTGGCTGGGGGCGCGTCGTTATGCAGAGCTGCCTCGGTATGCAGCACACTTCGATGTGGGACTGATACCGTTTCGCCGTAATGAACTGACCACTTACGTGAACCCTTTGAAGTTGCTGGAGTATCTGGCACTGGGATTGCCAGTCGTCTCGACTCCCCTCCCGGACGTGTCGCGCTTCGCCGAACACGTCTACATCGGGGAGAGCACCGGGGATTTCATACTCAAGGTACGGCTCGCGTTAGATGACAAGGCCACCGCACGACGCGAGCAAAGGGTTGCGTTGGCGGCGCGTGAGAACTGGGAGACCCGGCTCCAGACCGTGTTACAGCACGTCGAGAAAGCTCTAGATCGGCGAGTAGCCTCATGCGTGAAATGAAAGTGTGCACGGTGTTAGGGACACGCCCGGAAGCCATCAAATTGGCCCCAGTGATTCGTTGTCTGGGGCTCCGACGGGGCGTAGAGCAGCGCGTCGTAGTCACGGGTCAACATCGAGAATTGTTGGATCAAGCGCTGGATCTGTTTGCGATCCGACCGGCAGTAGACTTGCGCGTCATGACCCCCGAGCAAGACCTGGGGACGCTTACCGCGCGGATTTTGGGGCAGCTTGGAAAGGATTTTCTGCAGCACCGTCCGGACTGGGTGGTTGTGCAGGGTGATACGACTACGGCATTCACTGCCGCGCTCGCTGCCTTTTACCTGCGGATTCCGGTGGCGCACGTCGAAGCTGGGCTGCGCACCAATGACCGCTACAATCCGTACCCCGAGGAAATCAATCGCCGGTTTGTCGACCAGCTGGCCAGCCTGCATTTCGCTCCCACCGAAAAGGCTCGCACAAACCTGCTGAACGAATTCCTCGACGCGGAAACGATTCACGTTACGGGTAATACCGGGATTGACGCCCTTCTGGAGATCGCCGGTCGTACGCCGCACACGACTGCAGGTGAGGACAGGAACGGTACCCGGCTCATCTTGGTCACCGCCCACCGCCGGGAAAGTTTCGGGTTGGAACTGCTCAACATTTGCCACGCGCTGCGGGAACTGGTAAAGCGCAATCCGGAGCTGCATATCCTTTATGCCCTGCACCCCAATCCCAACGTCACGCTTCCCGTGCAGCGCGCTCTTGCCGGGATGCCTCGAATTGAAACGGTCGCGGCTTTGGATTACCTGAGTTTTGTTCAGTTGATGAAACGGAGTTGGCTGATCCTAACCGACTCGGGTGGAATTCAGGAGGAGGCTCCTTCTTTGGGTAAACCCGTGCTGGTCATGCGCGACCGCACCGAACGGGTAGAAGCCATCGAAGCCGGCACGGCTCGATTGGTGGGCACCGATCCCGCCCAAATCGTTGGCGAAACGGAAAAACTACTTCACGACTCCGTTCAATACTCGCGGATGGCTCTGGCGCGCAATCCTTACGGAGATGGCTACGCTGCTGCTCGCATTGTTGAACTTCTGGGCAGAACGCGCTTAGCGCAAAGAGGCACAACACCCGGTGAATCCGGCACACATTCGGTAACGGTGCAATCCGTTTGGAGATGAAAATGGGCAACAGTCGACCGGTTTCGATCTTTGTGTTGGTGGACGCTTTGGGATGGGATTACATTCGTAACCGGCCGTTCCTAGAGGATATCGCCCAATATCGTGGCGAGCTAAAGACGATCCTGGGATTTAGCTCCGCGGCCATTCCCGCGATCTTGACGGGGCTTTCGCCCAGCCGGAACGGGCACTGGAATCTGTTTTACTACGATCCTGAAAACTCACCTTTCCGATGGACGCGACCCCTTTCGGCGCTGCCGTCGCCGCTGTTGAACAATCGCTTTTCCCGCCGAGCCATTAATTGGCTAGGCCACCGCATAACTGGTTACGAGGGATACTTTTATCTCTATGCGGTTCCCGTCGAACTGCTTCAGTTCTTCCATTATTGTGAGCGGCGCGACATCTTCCGCCCCGGAGGAATCAACCGAGGGAAGTCCATTTTCGACAGCCTGAAAGAGCGGAACATTCCATTTCGCTCCTATTCCTATCATGAATATAGCGATCAGCAAATCATCCGTCATGCGATTCGAGATATTAGCGAGGAGGATTGCGGCTTCTACTTCCTTTATCTCAGCGAAATGGACATGTTTCTCCACCGCCATTGCCACGAACCTGCCAAGGTGGACGCAAAGGTCGCCTTGTACGACCAGTGGATCCGCGAGCTTTACGAGAAGGCGAAAAGCGTCCGTCCCGACGTCCGCCTCAATGTGTTCTCGGATCACGGAATGGTTCCCACTTCCGGCACGTACGACCTCTGGTCAGAGATCGACGCTCTGGGATTTCGCGTGCCCACGGATTATTTGCCATTCTATGACTCGACGATGGCGCGCTTCTGGTTTTCGAACGATCGGGCAGAGGCTGCCATCACCGCGCGTCTCGACGCCCTGAGTTGTGGGCACATCCTCGGCGATGCCGAGCGGCACAGATTCGGCGTCGATTTCCCGGACAGGCGTTATGGGCAAACCATCTTTTTGATGAACCCAGGCTGCCTGATTGTACCCAGCTACTTAGGAAAGGGAACGCTCGCGGGAATGCACGGATTTCATCCGGAAGCACCCTACTCATCGGGCGCGCTGGTGACCACGGCAGCGTTACCTATGCCGGTGAGTACCATCACCGACGTGCACAGTCTCATGCAACTGGCTGCAGCAGGATAGAAATGAGGACAGAAACTCAACTGGGGGCCGCGACGTCCACGGCTCGACGAAGACGCAGCATAACCAGCGACCGACCGAGTGCACGGCCGCAAGTGCGGAGCGTGCGCAAGCTTCGCGTCTTGCATGTCCTAACCAATGGGGTGCGCGGCGGGATTGAAGAAGGCGTCTTATCGCTCTTGCGCGCGCTGGATCGAAACCGATTCTGCCCCATGCTGGCGTGTCCACCCGAGCTGATCGAGGCTTATGGCCGCGAGCTCGAGGAAGTTGATTTGGAAATCTTTCCTTTGCCCCGCCTCATCCGGCCTTATCAAGTCTCGCGGGTGGCGCAACTCGTTCGAATTCTTCGCGTGGCGACTCCCGATATTTTGCACACCCACTTATTCGTGACCAGCCTGTGCGCGGCGCCGGTAGCGAGGCTCTGTGGGGTGCCGGTCCTGATCGAAAGTTGCCGAATTCGGGAGGGCTGGCGACGCGGTCTCTGGAGCAGTTTCTGGGTCGACCGGCTGGTGAACCGCGCTGTGAGCGCCAACATCACAAACTCGGACGCATTGCGTAGATATCTGCTCGACGTGAAGCGATTTCCGCCCGACAAAGTGGTCGTCATCCGCAATGGCCGCGACCTTTCGCGCGTTCTGGCTTCCCCGGCGACCGAGGAAGCAGTTCTCCGACAAGAGTTCCATTTGCGCCCCGAGGAGATGGTACTCGTTGCTCCCGGGCGGCTGGAAGTCCAGAAGGGCCACGCGTACCTGCTGGAAGCGCTGCCGGAAGTGCTCCGGCGATTCTCGAACCTGCGGGTGCTAATCGTTGGCGAGGGTTCGCTTCGCGCGCAGTTGATCGCCAAGATCAACGGACTGAATTTACAAAATCACGTGCACTTGACCGGTTATCGGAGGGATGTTTACGACCTGTTTCGTTTATCCGACCTTGTCGTTTTGCCTTCGTTGTTCGAGGGCTTGCCCTTGGTAGCGATTGAAGCTGGCGCTTTGGGTAAGACCATTCTGGCCACCGCAGTGGACGGAACCCCTGAGGTCGTACGCCACGGCGAAACTGGTTGGCTTGTTCCTCCCGCTAATAGTTCGGAACTGGCTGGGGCCTTGTGCAAACTGTTGGGCGATGTTGAATTGCGATCTCGTTTAGGCGAACAGGCACGGAAGTATATGGCGCAGGAGTATTCATTCGATCGAGTGGTGGCGGAAACCGAAGGACTTTATTCGAGGCTCTGCCGCACACCGCAGGTCTGAAACAGGAAGTGATTCGCCCATGTGTGGAATCGTAGGAATTGTAGGGACCAGAGCCACTCGCGAACTGGTGGAAACAATGTGCTCCACCATCACTCACCGCGGTCCCGATAGCGACGGTTTCTTACTGCGCCCAGGCGTGGCTTTGGGAATGCGCCGGTTGAGCATCATTGATCTGTCAACAGGGGATCAGCCGATTCACAACGAGGACAACACCATCTGGACCGTCTTCAATGGAGAGATTTATAACTTTCAAAACCTCCGCAAGGATCTGGAGGGCCGCGGGCATCGCTTCTACACGCGTGGTGATACCGAACTGCTGGTCCATTTCTACGAAGAGCTTGGCTACGGCATGTGCACCTCGTTGCGCGGGATGTTCGCGTTTGCAGTTTGGAACGAGGCTAAGCAGGAGCTGGTCTTAGCGCGAGATCGGTTGGGCAAAAAACCCCTTTATTACGCGCAACTGGGGGACTCGCTCCTGTTCGCCTCGGAAATCAAATCCTTGCTTTGTTGCGAGGATTTGCCCGGCGAGATAGATCCCGTTAGCCTCGACCAATATCTGACTCTGGGTTACGTTCCCGGCCCGCGAACGATGTTCCGTGGAATTTCGAAACTGTTGCCCGGCCATTTGATGGTCTTCTCCCAGGGCCGCTCGAAAATTCGGGAGTACTGGGATGTGACCTCCCAAAACTCGACGGTGCCTTGCAGCGACAACGAGGAAGAGTGGCTTGAATGGCTAGATGCGAATCTCCAGGAAGCGGTTCGATTGCGCTTGGTGAGCGATGTTCCTCTGGGCGCTTTCTTGAGCGGCGGTTTAGACTCCAGCGTCGTCGTAGCCCTCATGCGCCGCTCTATGACCGGCCCACTCAAGACATTTTCCGTAGCTTTTGATGAAGCCGGCGATTACGACGAGCGGCGGCACGCTCGCCAAGTCGCGAACTACTTCGAAACCGAACATTATGAGCTCGTCGTCCGGGAATCGCCGCTTGACTTACTAAACAAAGTTGTTTGGCACTTCGACGAGCCTGTCGCCGATGAAGCGGCGGTTCCGAGTTATCTCCTTTCGACCTTAGCCCGCGAGCACGTGAAGGTCGTCTTAACGGGCGAAGGAGCGGATGAACTATTCGCGGGTTACGGCCAATACTACTACGTCCAGTACCTGAACGAGCTGCAGGGTCGACTCCCCAACTTGGCTCGAGAGGCTGGGCGCTGTATCTTGCGCTTCGCACCGGACGGCGGCCGCGGTGGCAAATGGGTAGGACGGGCACACAAAGTTCTGCTGGGTCTTTTTTGTCCGCTTCCTGAAAGTTTCATGCAATTTGGCCAGATGATTCCGGACTATGTTCGCCAGAGCCTTTACTCCCAACAGTTCAAACAAGTGCTGCGTTCACAGAACGAGCTGCCCTACGAATGCAGAAGAAAGTACTTCGGTAAGGTCGTTGCAAGCTCGGCCTTGAACCAAGCGCTCTACGTAGACACCAAGACTTGGCTGCCGGATGAGTTGCTGATGAAAGTCGACAAGATGACCATGGCAAACTCCTTGGAGGCGCGCGCGCCATATCTCGATCACAGGCTCGTCGAGGGCGCGTTCCGTATGCCGGATAGGCTGAAGGTCCAGAAGGGAGTATTCAAATACATTTTACGGCGTTACGGACGATCCATCTTGCCCGAAAGCATTTGGCGGCGTCCTAAACACGGTTTTTCTGTGCCGTATCGTGAATGGTTCAACGGTCCGCTCAAGCCCCTGGTTTACGACTCGCTCTCATCCCGGACGATTCGGAGTCACGGATTTCTCGAAGCGCAAGCAATCACAAAATTCCTGCATGAGTACTTTAATCGCGGGAGACAGGGAGAGAAGGAAACTCGCACGTTGTGGGCCTTGGTTTGTTTGCAGCTCTGGTCTGACCTTTTCGTTAAGACAAATCGAGTCGAAATGGCGCCAACTTGCTGCGACCGTCATGCGGTCGGCGCCTCCATTGCCCACAAGAATATTCCAACCGTTGCATCGCGGAATGTGTGAGGCCGGCCGTGGACGCACGTTCACCATCGCGATTTGAAAAGATCGCTCACGGCGTTCTCTCCAGATACGTCACTACAGCCATCGGGATCGTCACTAGCATCATTCTTACTCCGATGTTGCTCTTTCACCTCGGAAGAGAAGTGTACGGACTTTATGCCGCGTTGGGTTCGATCATGGCCTATCTCTTCGTCCTCGAGTTTGGAACCGGGTCGGCAGTCCCCAAGTACGTGGCTGAGTTGTGGGCCAAAAATGATGGGGAAGGCCTGAACCGGCTCGTTTCTTCCTTTTTCTTCGCCTTCCTAGCACTGAGCTTGTCATTGATCTTAGCGGCACTCATTAGTCTGCCCTTGGTCCCGCGGGTTTTTCACACCTCGCCGAGATTGACGAGTACGGCTGAAATTGTTTTCTTTCTGACGGTCGTGAATTTTGCCGTCATTCTGCCTTTTAGTACCATGGGCGGTCTCCTTTTTGGCACCCACAGGATATACGTTACATATTGGCTCGACGGTTTTTTCTATGTCCTCAACCTTGCAAGCGCATACGTCGCTCTGAAACTCAACTACGGGCTCGTCGGTATTACTTTTGGAACGTTGGGGGCGCGAATCTTAGTTATTCTTCTACTCGCTTGGTTCGCCCAAACGCGCTGTCCCACCGTAAGTTTTAAATTGAGTTATTTCGATTGGAAAGTTGTTAAGCGGTTCGGCACGCCTTCCCTCTATTATTTCGTTATCGATTTGGCCAGCCTAATTATACTAAGCACGGATCAACTTATTATCAGCTCGTTTATAGGCGTCGCGGCGGTAACCGCCTACTCGATTGCTTTTAGGCTCTGGAGGATTCCTGCCGGCCTAATTACGACGCTTTCCAATGTCTTGCTTCCGTATATCTCTGAACTGGATGTCTATGGCAATTTGCCACGTCTTCGCGATCTTTATTCTAAACTGACAAGGTATTCACTGCTTTTGGCCATGGGAATGTTTGCGTGTGTGGCCGGTTTTGGCGAGAAACTCATCGGCTTTTGGGTTGGTCCACAGAACTTTGCGGGAACGGCGGTGCTGCTCTGTTTCGGGCTGATGTTTCCTCTCCACACAATCGTAGGATCGAGCGCCCAGGTGTTAATCGGCATGGCGCAGCACAAAAAGCTGGCGTGGGTTCTTTTTTCGGAAGGCATCCTGAACGTGGGACTCTCCATCCTGCTGTTGCATCGCTGCGGAGTTCTGGGTGTTGCCTTAGGAACAGTGATAGCAAGGCTGGTGACCAGCTTTTGGTTTGCACCCTGGTATGCGTGCCGGATACTTCACCAGGATTTCGGCGAATACGTGAGGGACGTGGGGCTTACTTTGATTCCATTTGTTCCATCCTTCGGATTTGCCGTTATCGTCAGGCAATGGAGCGCTTCACCCCTTCTTATAATCTTTGGAGGAAGTTTGGCAACCTGCGCTACGTATTTAGCCATTTTTTATAGGTTGTCACTAAGCCGCGCAGAACGACAGGGATGGTGGGATCGCGTGACCGCACTTGCTACGCGAGGTGCTTCGGCCACGTGACCGGTGATTCTAATTGTGGATGGGCCGCTGTAAGAATTCGATTTTTTCTGTGATCCAGGACTGTTTCGTGAGTACAACCGACAGAATAGACAAGCAGTCGCCTCCGCTACCGCGCATCGCACACGTAGAGGCAGGCGGAATGTTAGGAGGCTCTCTCCTAGGACTGTGTGGCTACCTCCGCAACTGCGATACGGGGCGCTTTGACCACGAAGTGCTTTTTTTCCAGCAGCCCCCTGGCAGTGAGCGGATTTTGGGATCGCGCTGGCCGGCAATCGATATGGGCTTTGTGGTTCCTCCATTGTCGCGCCCGGACCCAGGAAAATCGTGGAGACGGGTTCGCACCTTCTTGACCAACCGACCTCGTCTTTCCAAATGGCTGACTCTGGTCCGAGGAGGCTGGCAGCTTTTGGCAAGCTTGCCGCGCGCGGTGCGGTTGGCGCGGCATTTCCGTCGGCAGAATTATGATTTGATTCACTGCAACAACAGTTTCACGTATCAGGTACCCACGGTTTTGGGCGCCTGGTTTGCCCGCAAACCGCTGGTCTGTCACTTCCGCACGATTCGCCGGCTGACGCCGTGGCAATGCTGGCTTTCGCGCAGATCGGTCGTGATTGTGGCAGTTTCCCGCACGGTAGCCGACGCGTTAAGGGATCAGAAGATTCGCACGCCGATCGTTGTCTGTTATAACCCTCGTGAGTGCCCGACACCGTCTCCGGAAGCTACTGCTTTGCGCTGCGAGCTGCTCCAGGACGGAACAGCGTTAGTGGGGACCGTGTCCCGACTCGAAGACGGAAAAGGCATCGAGGAGTTTCTCATTGCCGCCAGCCTGTTGCAGTCGCGATGGCCGAATGTTCGCTATGTGATTGTAGGAGATGGAAGCAAGGCAAGGGCCTTCGAAAGAAAAGCTGCCGAACTCGGATTGCGGGCGCAGGTGCATTTCACTGGCTTTCGGAGCAACGTAGGCGATTATTATGCTTCTATGGACGTCTTTGTTTGCCCCTCGCTGGTAGAAGGGGCTCAGGGGGTGGTGATCGAGGCCATGCTCGCGGGCCGACCTACTGTTGCAACGCGTGTGGGATCGGTGCAGGAGTTGATCCGCAATGGGGACAATGGGTTGATCGTGAACCCTTCCGACCCACAGAGCTTGGCGCGGGCGATCGAGTCGCTACTCGCGGATTCAATGTTCGGGCAGGTGATGGGTGCGAGGGCAGCGGCGAGCGCTCGGTACCTGTGCGATCCCATTGCTCAAGCACGTATGATTGATCAGATATTTACTCGCGCGTTCGCGGGCCAGCCATTCTTGAACCCCGTGTCCATCGGGACGCTTGAGCACTTCTCGGATCTGCCGCACTCCCGAAACAGAATGGACCGATCCGCACGGGAGCGTGAAGCGGTGCCCACAGAAAGTGAAGTGGATACACAAAGAATCGGGAATAAAACGAAAAGGTTTTATGAGAAGAGCTACGCCACGGACCGGCGCCGAGACGCCTATCGAGGCCTGCGATTTACCAAGATGTGGTATCGCGCTGCTCTCCAGTATTGCATACCTCGGCTAAGGGTTCCCGGCAGCCGTGTGCTGGAAGTAGGCTGCGGTTATGGGCTATTGGGAACATACTTGTCGCAGCTTGGGGCAAGATTCATCGGTGTGGATATTGCCCTGAGCGCTTTGAGTCAGTTCCCCAAGTCTACCGAGGGCTATTGCCACCCTGTCGTGGCCGATGCCACGGGGCTTCCGTTCGCGGACGCATCGTTCGACCTTGTTTTCTGCATGGAGGTGTTGGAGCATACTCTGGATCCCGATGCACTTCTAGACGAGTGCTTTCGAGTAGTCCGTCCCGGCGGTCACCTTGTTTTTAGTTGTCCGAATTACTTTAGCTTGGTATTCATCCCCAAATTATTTGCTGAGCTCGGCATACCATATTTCCGTGAATTTATTGGACGACAGTTCATCGACCGCTGGACAACTTCGTTCGAATTGCGCCGCTTGCTCGCCTCTCGCGGCGTAGTTGAGTTACAGCGGGCCGTCCGCCTGCATCCTCCGTTTTTTGAAAAGGTCGACTACCGGCTTTCGGACAAAAACCCATTGCGGCGAATTAACGACTGGATCTTTGCGGCAGAGAGTCGTTGGGGCGATTCCTTTCCGCTGAATTACATGGGCCAGCATACCCTTTGCATGGTGCAAGCTGGCGGCGGCCGGGGAGATAGCTCGAAATTTCCCAGGGGCCATGCTGTCCAACCTGAGGATCTATGAATAGAATTCAGAAGCGACGGGAGCGATCAGCAAGACTTTGGGAGGGGTACGCGGCTTCCCGGGTCTCTTTCGGTGAGGCGCTTACTCGAATCCTGGCAGCCCACGCTGGGGTTACCGATTGGCGCGGCGCCAGCATCTTGGACGTGGGTTGCGGAGGGGGTCAGATTGCACGCGCGTTTGCGACCAATGGGGCGCGGGTGATCGGCTTTGAAGTCAACTATGAAAAAGCGGCCGACGTGGCGCGCGGGTCCGTGGGGTACGGTTCGACGGGCTCGCTGCGCGCGTTGGCAGCAGATGCACACCGCCTTCCTTTTGTTGATCATGCCTTTGACTTGGTAATACTGGCCGACGTGCTCGAACACGTGAAGAAACCTGCAATTGTTGCTCAGGAAGTCGCTCGGGTACTCCGCCCGGGTGGCATGCTATATGCCTCCCTGCCTAATCGCTATTCCATCCTCAATTTGATCTCGGACCCCCACTACCAGGTTCCTGCGGTCGGCCTGATGCCCCGCTGGATGGCCGCCTGGTACGTAGTGAAGCTACTGCGGATCACCGACGGCTACCGGACCGAAAAGTATTTCTCTCACAGCGAAATCGTCCGACTCTTAGAACGATCAGGGATGCCTTGTGAAGAACTAAAGGGCCAATACGAAAGAAGAATTCATTGCGGGGATATGTCGAAAGCACCCAGCCGCCAATGGATAACGTGGATGTTGCAGTTCCCGAGGGTCCGTCGGTTTGCGCTTTACTCTGCTCGGACAACGTGGTTCCGGTATTTCATCCAACCCGGCTGGGAATTTATTGCTCTCAAGTCCGAAGCCTTCCGAGCTGAGTCCAACCAAATGCAAAAGCATAAAACCGTAAACCCGGTCTGAGGTCGCAGCATGATTTTTTTTTACTGGCTCGTATTTGTTACCCCCCGTGGCGAGGACGAGTTTTGGGGTCGGCACGTTGCGGGCTTGACGCTGGTCAAATATTTGGGAATCGTATGTTTTCTCTATGCAGGATTTTACCTAGTCAAACGTCGCTCTCCGCCACGATACCTCCGGACAGCCCAATCCAAATGCGTCCTAATCTTCTTTGCCATAGCCTGCGCGTCCTTTCTCCTGCGAGGTTCAGGGTTCTCCTGGCAGAGTGGCTTGATCGTCAGTTATATATCGTTTGTCCTGCTACTCTTCGTCACCCTAACTGTAGTGGACAGCCGGCGCCGGTTCCGCTGGGTGTTGATGGCCGGGTGTGGCGGTATCGCGTTTGCCTCTCTTTACATGCTCCGCGAATGGCGCTGGTATGGTTACAACCCCTTGTTTCGGCCGGATATAGGCGTTGGCAATCCCAATGATTTCGCCGCCATGGCGAACCTGTTTGTGCCGATTGCATTCTATTTGATGCTGGAGCGGCGACCTAGCTGGGAGCGGTTGCTGTGTCTTGTCTGCCTTCTTTCTACGCTCGCCGGAATTATCGTATGTGCATCTCGAGGAGGTTTCCTGGGCCTTGCCGCTGCCATCCTGCTGATGATTTGGCGCTCCGCAAAGCCCTTGAGAAACATAGTGATTGTAGGGGCATTGCTTATCCCCATGGCCTTGGCGCCCTTTTCTCCGCTTCACCGGCTGCTTCGTCCGAACCGGAGCGACCAGGAATCAACGGAGATTCGAATGGAACTGTGGAAATCGGGTTTGCGAATGATTCGTGCGCATCCGGTTCTGGGGGTCGGATTAGGAAATTTTAAGTTGCTGTCGAGTGATTATGGCGGACCGGAATTAAAGAAAGCTGGGATGGCTCATAATACTTACATCGAAGTTGCCGCCGAAACGGGCATTCCTGGCTTGCTCGCTTTCTTGGGCATTTTATATTTCAGTTTTCACACTCTGGAGCGAATTCGTGGCCGTACGCGCCGTGCTGGGCCCGCGCTTCTGCTTAAGGCCGCATCAGGCATACAGGCGGGTTTGCTGGGATGTTCAGTCGCAATTTTCTTCAGCTCGCTCGAATATATCAAACCGTTCTGGCTTGTAGTGTTCCTCACCACGTGCATGCCATCGCTCGTCACCCAGACGCGAAAGAGACACTTGACGCCCCTGGCGGTCGCCGAAACAGAGGGTCACGAGGTGGTCAATGCTCGGGAATCCCTTTCGGCCACAGAGGCTTCTGGCAGTCTGGAAACACGGGGGGATCTATTCGTGTGATCTGCGTTTCTTGAAATAAGCAAGGTGTTCAAGCCGAAGTTGCGTCAAAGGCGCATACCGGAACGGTCAGCGCCGGCCAAAGTACAGCATCCGACCACCGTCGAGCTGGTGATGCTCCAGTCGGGTTGGGGCTATGCAGCAAACAACGGAAGCGCTCGGCCTGATCCCCACCCATTCCTTGCGGTAGCATCCTTTTGGACCGCCGCTCAAGAGGCGTTCCCGGAAATAAGCTCTAATGCGCAAGGCTGGCAACAGCAAAGTCCTCCAGTCCCGCGGAACCAGAGTGAACGCAAGGATGCCTCCCGGCTTAGTAACGCGGTGCATCTCGATCAAGTAGGACTTCAGCGCGGCATGCGAGGGCAAGTGCTGAAACACGCAGTAACCCAACGCAAGGTCGACCGTTTCGTCCTGAATACCGGGCAGCGTAAACCCTTTTGCGGTATGGAATTCGACATTGGGTAGGTTTGCCTGCCCTGCGATAGCGAGCATTCTGTCGGAGATGTCCAATGCGATCACCCGCCCAACTTCCGGGGCGATTGCACGCGTTAGCCTGCCGACGCCGCAGCCAATCTCAGCAACGGTGTCTCCCATCCCTGGGACATAACCCGTCACGCGTTTTATATCTGTCCAGATCGTGCGCCCACTCGCCCAAAACTCGTCAAGATCACGGTCTGTATTGTAGCTACCGTAAGACGAAACGTACCAATAAGCATTCTCGTCGGCCGCGCGATTCCAGAATGATTTGACGGATTGTTCTGTGGACATATGCGACTTCATTGCCACTTAGCGGCGATAAAATCCATAACGCGCCATGAGAAGTAGTCCTCGAACCGGAAGGTGCGGCTTCATCACCCCGTACCTTTGAAACTAGGATGGTACCCAAAACCTTAGAGCGAAACAAACTCGAGTTAAGAACGATCTTCCGGAGAGAATCTCAGGCCATCAGCGACCTGCACCCGGCACCGTGGAAACTCCTTCTGATGCTGCCGACCAGTTAGATCAATTTGGTGCAACCAGAACTCTTAAGACGTCCTGGTTTGCATTCTTGATCGTTGAAATCGCATCACCGTAGTCTTTCATCTCTCCACCGATAGGGCGGCCCGCGGCATCGGTTCCAGATCTAACCACGCATTCTTTTCCGTCGTAGGCGTTGCCGCGGTTCGTGAGCAGACCATAGTTGGCCTTCTCAGCGAGGTTATCCGCGAGTGCCCACCATTCAAATCCAAGAACCGGATTGACTCCATCTTCTCCCCGCAATGCGAGGAGGGATCGCAAGTAGATCGCATAGGCTCGCCCGCGCTCGGCCTGGGTATTGCTGAGCGACGAGTTGGCCGAGGGATCGGTCGTCGGATTGGCCGCAAGAGGCGAATCAGGCAAAGCCTGAAAGACCTTGCTACCAATCAGCAAGGGCTTGCCGGTCAGGTTGTATACGTCCGCGACTGGGTTAGCCTTGTCCGTCTGGTGATGGGGATTGACGAAGAGTATATCCAGATACTGTGCCGCTGCTAGTAGGACTTGCGGACGAGTATCGGGACCTCCTACCACGACCGGGCCTACGATCAGATGGTCGGTGTCCACGGAACGGATCGCATCGTGGCAAATTTCAAAATATTTTTTGGCAATCTGAAACAGGAAGTCGTTCAAGTCTTGCTGCATGGCGACGGTTTCCTGGGCTAGGCTGAATCTATTCCCCATCCAACGATGCGCGCCATTTTCGTCCAGAAGTCCCTTTCCGTTTCCCCAACCACCATCGCTGCCCCAAGTGCTGTAGGCGCTGGCCCAAGCTTTGTCCAAAGCGTTGATGTCGCCGCCGTAGCGACCCTTAAGGAAGTCCCGCAGCGCCAGCTTGGAGTAAACTGTCGTGTCCGGATAGCTCAATTTCTTCCCGAATAAAGTGCCGGTTGCTTGGGCGGGAGCCGTCGCCAACACCATCCAACCCAAATGAGGATGTGTTTGCCCGTTCCCGAAGCCTTTTAATTCATCCAACTCATCGGTAATGATGCCAATCACCCACGGAGACTTGTATTCCGCGTCGGGAAAACCGATCGTTCCGTGCATATTCGTGGCCATGGCCCAAAAAGCGTACCGCTGAAATCCGGGATCGTACACATCCGGGAAGCTATTCATGTGAAGTGACGCAAGGATGTTCTTTACCGGGCTTTTCAAGAATTCCTTTGCATTCATCATGCTATGCAGGGCGAAACTGACGTGCTCGTTGAAATGTGGGATCAACGGTGAAACGGTTGTGTACCCTTGGCTGTGGTAACTCAGCACAAACATCGACGCTCCCCAACCCAGCCCATTGAAGCCCCACGCGAGCAGACGTTTCTTCTCTTCTGAAGCCCAGGTAGCGGAATCGCCGTATTTGATTCTTGCATAATCCCAATAGTACTTCCCCGCGGCATCGCGTCCGGGAGTCGCACTGCTGACCAGCGCAACCCCCAGAAACCAAAATCCATGGCCTTCGGGCGTTACCAGCATCCAACGTCCAGAGTATTCTGGACCCAATTTCTCCAGATGAAAGAACCCCGTACCGCCCTTCCGTGAGAGGAGCGGCTTGAGCCCGCCAAATTGATCGAAGGCTAGCGGAGGGTGACTAACCGGTGCCTGGGAACTGTTTCCGTCAGTAGAGATAATTGCGAGGCACAGAAGACCGGCAAACATCCCCACTATAAGCAGGCGCTTCAACCATTGAAACGGCGTAATCTGAATAATCATCTTCTCTACTTGAGCGCTGGGGCCATCGCGACCCGTGTGAGAAAATCGCATCGGGTGAAAAGCTGGCAGGAACGATCAATAGCGCGATTTACCCCTTTCGGATAACCTCTGTTTTTTTTGCCGCACCACGTTGGGGACGCTACTCCTAGATGGCACAAGCAAAGATTAAATTACAAATCAGAACCTGCACGCAGCCTATCACCTGGCATACCGACACCCGTAGCAGCTTCTCCTGGCCTCTCGGAGATGCCCGGATTCGAATCCGATCAGTGCGAGGCAGCCAAGGCCCTTGCAACGGCCAGGTTTGCGTTTTGGATGACCGAAATCGAGTTTCCATAGTTGGCGACTTCGCCCCCGACAGGATAGCCCCAAGGATCGACGCCATATCGAATGACAGCTTCCTGGCCGTCATAGGCGTTGTCTCGGGTGGTGACCAGCCCGTAGTTGGCCTTTTCTGAGAAGTTGTCCGCCAGGGCCCACCAAGAAAATCCCATTACCGGATATGTCCCGTCGGATCCTTTCAGTTGCAGCAGTGTCTGCACATAACTCGCATAGGCCTGCCCGCGTTCCGCCTGCGTGTTGCTGAGCGACGCGTTCTCCGAAGGACTGGTCGTCGGGTTCGCGGCAAGCGGCGAATCAGGCAATGCCAGGAACACCTTACTGGCGCTTAGAAATGGCTTGCCCGTCAGATTATACGTGTCCGCAACCGGATTGACCTTGTCGGTCTGGTGATGGGCATTTACCAAAAAAGTATCTAGGTACTGCGCCGCCGCCATTAGGACTTGCGGCCGCGTATCGGGTCCACCCACCACGTCTGGTCCGACGATCAGGTGGTTGGTGTCGACCGAACGAATGGCGTCGTGGCAGACTTGATAGTACTTTTTCGCAACCTGGAACAGGAAATCGTTCAAGTCCTGTTGCATGGCAGCGGTTTCTCCTGCCAAGCTATGCTTGTCTCCCATCCAGGAATGCTGACCGTTCTCATCGAGTAGCCCCGTGCCCGTACCATATCCGCCTGAACTGTTCCATGTCGCATAGGTGCCGTTCCAAGCTTGGTTTAAAGCGTTGATACTGCCACTGTAGCGGACTATCAGAAAATCCCGCAGTGCTTGCTTAGAGTAGACGGTGCTGTCTGAATAACTCACAGTGTGCCCCAGGACAGTACCTGTAGTTAGTGTCGGAGCCGTCGCCAACACCATCCAGCCCAAGTGGGGATGTGTTTGACGGTTCCCGAAGCCCTTTAATTCGTCTGACTCATCGGTGATCAAACCGATCACCCAGGGAGATTTGTACTCCGCGTCGGGAAAACCGATCGTGCCGTGCATATTCGTGGCCATCGCCCAAAAGGCATACTGCTGAAATCCGGGATCGAAGACGTCGGGGAAACTGTCGATCCTAAGAGGCGAGAGAATATTCTTCACCGGGGTCTTTAAGAATCCACCGGTATTTGACATGCTGTGCAAGGCAAAGCTGATGTGCTCGTTGAAGTGTGGCATCATCGGCTGCACGGCAGGATTTCCTTGTATGGAAAAACTTGTCGCCGTGATGGCAGCTCCCCACGACAACGAGTTGAAGCCCCAGGTGAGCAAACGGCTCTTTTCTTGAGTGGCCCAGGCTCCCGAGTTTACATACTTAGCCCCGATATATTGTGAATAGCTGTTGCCGGCAGGATCGATTCCCGGCGTCCCGCCACTTACTAACGCCACGCCGAGAAACCAGTACGCATGGCCATCGGGCGTCACCAGCATCCAGCGGCTACCGAATTTTTCCATGCGGAAGAAGCCAGTGGCGCCGTTGGGCGAGGCCATGCTCAGCAAGCCCCCATACTGATCAGTTTGCGGGGCCGCGTCCACCGAAAGCGTGAAGGCTGCGGAGGTGGTGTGTGGCGGTGAAGACGAATCGGTTACTTGTACTTTCAGGTCGAACACTCCACCCGGGAGAGTCGTCCCAGAAAGTTGCCCGCTTGCTGCCCCGAGTGTTAAACCAGAAGGCGCTGCGCCGGAGGTAATATTCCATGTGTAGCCTGGCCTTCCCCCAACAGCCTGAAGAATCGTGGAGTAGGCGTGACCCTCGAGTCCGGCGGGCAAAGAAGCGGTCTGTATGGTTAAATTCGAAGATCCAGAAGAACTGATAACGCCTGAACAAGAGAAAGATAGAGTCGAGAGTGCCAGGAGCGCAAGGATAGGACCGGGAAAGCGGACTAGCCTCTCGAGGGGCCGTGAGCCTCTCGTTGGATTGGCGATCTTGCCAAGAGTTGGCCATCGGCGGCTCATGAATCCCAACGTTTGTTTCTTCCTTGCATGCGTTTTGCCCTCGTAGATTTCACAAATATGGTAGGCGCACCAAACGCTCAGAAGACACTGGCCGGATGGGTAGAATAGGTTCAGCGGGATTACCTACCCGGAAGGGCACCCAACGAACCATGTACCGAGTGACTGAAATGAGGGCGAGAGGGAAAGCCTCAAACAATTTCCAAATTGGCCAAACCGTCTGAAATGCCAGCGTTGGCTTTCTGCAATGGAAGCAGTCCGATTCCAATGCTCGCGAGATCGCGCAAAGCAGGCGCCCGGTGACCGCGCCAGAAATCAAAAGAGCTGGTTACCATCGCGGCGGATTGCCCAGAGTTGTCGCAGGTCTGGCACGAACAATTACCCGAAGTTGAGAGGACTTTGGCTACGATCAAATCCCCGATGTGAACGGTGGTACATTTCATGACGTCCCTCTTGTGTGAATCCCTTCGAAGGGACGCCGGGGGTGGACATTAGCCCCGATCTGCGACTATTTTAGCCACTCGTAGGAAAGGGCCTCGGGAGCGCCCCCCTTGGGGCGGCGACTTTCCTATGTGGTGGGGATTACATGAAACGATTAAACAAACGAGTGTTCGTCACCGGAGGTGCGGGATTTATTGGCTCCCATCTTGCGGAGGCCCTGCTCCGCGCAGGAGCGACACTTACGATCATGGATAATCTTAGTGATTTTTATCCTCCGGCCTGGAAAAAAGCAAACTTGAAGGAAATTGCGGACACGGGAGATTTCCAGTTTGTCGAAGGCGATATCTGCAATGTAGTGGACCTTCGTCGGGCCTTCGTGGGAGCCAATCCAGAGGTCGTGATTCATCTCGCGGCGTCTGCAGGAGTACGACCCTCGATCGAGCGCCCGACCGTATATGATCTTGTCAATATATCCGGCACGCTTAATTTACTGGAGTTGATCCGCGAATTTAGCGTACCAAGGCTCATCTTCGGCTCATCGAGTTCCATTTATGGAGCCACCAGTCGAGCGCCTTTTTGTGAAGAACAGGTGGAGTTACGTCCGATCTCCCCGTACGCAGCCACCAAGCTCGCTGGAGAGATGTTGGCTTTCACCTACGCCTATCTCTTCGGCATCACGGCTCTCTGCCTGCGTTTCTTCACTGTTTACGGGCCTCGGCAGCGGCCCGATTTAGCGATCCACAAGTTCACAGCTCTCATTGAGTGTGGGAAACCGGTGCCCATCTTTGGAGATGGTAATTCTGGCCGGGATTACACTTATATTGATGATATCGTGGCGGGCGTGATGGCATCGCTTGAGTACGAACCTCCACTGGCCAATGGCGCGCGATATGACGTTCTAAATTTGGGGAACTCTCACCCCGTTACGTTGCACGAACTTGTGACTCTCTTGGAAAAAACTACGGGCCGAAAAGCGATCCTCGAATCCAAACCGGCGCAGCCAGGAGACGTTCCTCTTACCTGGGCGGACATAGCGAAATCATCACGACTTCTCGGCTACCGGCCTCGTACCCTGTTGACGGACGGGCTGCAAAAGTTTGTTTCCTGGTATCGCGCAGCGGGTAGGGATCGACGCTTGACTTTTGGATAGCCAAATCCGCCCATCCTCTACACCGGGGCCAATGGGACGATGCATCTGCCGGCGATCTTGAAGGATCTTTCCCGGCCCCTGTATTTCATCCAAACCTCTTTAGGTTGTCCTTGTCCCCGTCTTGGGGGACGTATCCTCCAAAAGATACGCGGCCTCTCTTGGGTCTTCCGTGACTTCCTCCTCGAAAATCACATCGTCGCCGCAAGCCTTACCGTAAACGGCGAACGGCCGCGAATCCATAAAACTCCACACAAATGAGGTGCGCGAGTGTCCCGCGTGACGCTAGCAAAGCGATCCTTCAGGCAGGGGGGCCAGTGACTCCTGTGGCGCGTGAGCCGGCGAAGCAGGCTTTGCAGAGAGGTCACGCATGTGAGGAAATGTATCCGGCCTATCTCCGGGCTGGGTTTTCGATATTTCGGTTTGGACGGTCGGCTAATCCACAATTGCGCCAGCACAGGACCCAGCAAGATTGCGGAAAGTAGAATTTAAGCCCGGAAACGATAGAGCTCCTGGGTCATCGAGTCTATCCCACACTTCCCACCTACGGGCAAATTCGATATAAGAGAAGTCGCTGCATGTGGGGAAACCATGGTTGCTACCTGCGTTCAAACGTGGGAGGCCTCACGAAAGGATCGGGGCTGGTTCGCGTGGTGCGCGATCGTCCTCAGCCTTGTCGTCTTGATGTATGGTTCCGTGCTGCAAGCTCTAATTCTGCAGTGGTGGAGTGACGCAGACTATGGTCACGGTTTCTTTGTCCCGATGTTTTCGGGTTACGTCCTTTGGCGTCAGCGCAATCGTTGGATGAGAAGCGAAATTAAGCCCCGCAATTCCGGATTTCTCGTCATGCTTGGGGCTGTCGGGCTGCTTTTCGTCGGTACTTTGGGCGCTGAGCTGTTTACCAGCCGTTTCTCACTGCTGGTAATGCTAGCGGGAATAATTCTCTTTTTGGCCGGATGGAAAGTGCTCCGCGCTGTTTCTTTTCCACTGGGCTTCCTTGTATTGATGATCCCCATCCCCGGAATTATCTATAACCAGATCACTTTTCCCCTGCAATTGATAGCGTCGCGATTCGCGACCTTTTGGTTGGAGTTAGTTCGGGTGCCTGTGCTGCGTGACGGTAATGTTCTGATACTGTCGAACTACTCGTTGGAAGTTGTCGAAGCATGCAGCGGCATCAGGTCGCTGATGAGCCTTTTTGCACTAGCCGTGGCCTATGGTTACCTTGCGGAACCTCGACGCTGGGTGCGCTACGTCCTCGCGATTTTTATGGTACCGAGCGCCATCGTCACCAATGCACTTCGCATCACGGGAGCCGGAGTCGTGGCGCACCGCTTCGGCCCAACGGCTGCGGAGGGCTTCTTGCACCAGTTCTCCGGCTGGCTGATTTTTCTGATCGCAATCTTCCTGATGTTCCTTGGCCACGCGATTCTGCGGCGTATTGGAAAGGGATGGAAAGAACCGGCGAATGCTTAATATCCCAGGATCGGTACGTTTGTGGATCACTGCAGGCCTTCTGCTGGGATCCTCGGTGCTGTTGCACGCGGTCAACCATGGCGAAGCAAGCGTTCCCCGTCACTCCCTTGGCGAGTTGCCCTACTCGCTCGGAACTTGGAAAGGGGAGGAACGCCCAATCGACGGGCGCATTGTGCAAGCGGTAGGCGTCAGCGACTACCTAAATAGGGTTTATGACGATCCGGAGGATGCAGCTATTCAGCTTTATATCGGGTACTACGCTAGCCAAAAGACCGGAGATACGATTCATTCCCCGAAGAACTGCCTGCCGGGAGCCGGTTGGGACCCGATTCATTCCGGATATGTAAGGCTCTCAGTTTCCGGAGGATCCAAAATTGTTGTGAACGAGTATGTCGTGCAGCAAGATTTAGATAAGCGATTGGTTTTTTATTGGTACCAGGGTCGCGGCCGAGTCATTGCCAGTGAATATTATGGCAAGTTCTGGATGGTCGCGGACGCCATTTCTCGTAATCGCACTGATGGCGCTCTGGTCCGGCTGATCACGCCGATGAACGATGGTGAAGCGAACGCGCATGCTCGCCTGGTGAGCTTTACACAAGTCCTCTTTCCGCATTTGGACGACGTAATACCGAATTGAGCCTCACGCATCTGATGGAGGACCAATTATGAAAGTTTCGAACAAGTACGCTGCGGTCTCAGTGGTAATTGGCTTGGCTCTGCTGATCAGCTCATGCGCGAGGGATCCAGAGAAAGCGAAGACCAAATATCTTGCATTGGGGCAAGACTATATGAAAAAGGGGCGGTACGGAGATGCGGCAATCGAATTTCGAAACGCCCTGAGGCTCGATCCACGCTTTGTCGCCGCCTATTATCAATTGGCCCAAGCCGCCTTAGCACAACACGATTGGAGCGAGTCATTCGCAGCTCTTGAGAAGACCATCGATCTCGATCCAGGCCGCCTGGATGCTCGGTTGGATCGAGGGCGTCTCTATCTTGCCTCGCGCGAGTTCGACAGGGCCGAAGACGAGGCGAACTTCATCGTTACGCAGGAATCGAAAAACGTCGGCGCCTATCAGCTGCTGGGTGCGGCGCTGGTTGGAAGGCAAAAATCCGACGAAGCGCTAGCGGCTTTTTCCAAGATCACCGAGTTACGACCAAGCGATCCCAGCGCATACGTCAATTTGGCGCTGGTGGAGATTAGCCTGCGGCGCTTCGCGGATGCGGAGCAGCACTTGAAGAAGGCCGTAGCGCTCGACCCTAAGTCCATACAAGCCTACACCGATCTGGCTAATTTCTATCGATTACAGAACCGGATACCTGAAGCGCTGCAGATCCTGCAGGATGGTGTCGCAAAGAACCCCGACCGGGCCTCTCTCTATATTAATTGGGCGTCGCTGCTAGCCGGCCAAGGCAGGAACGATGATGCCGAGGTTCTTCTGGATAGACTGCGCAAACGGCTTCCCGACTCCCCTGACGGTGCCATCGCCATGGGCGACTTCTATTTCCAGCGAAAGGAGACGAATCGCGCTCTCACTGAGTATCGCCGAGCTCTCTCCGCGTCGCCGAAGAATCTTGAGGTTAGGAAGCGGATCCAGGACCTTTACTTGACAAACGGCGAGACCCAACTGGCTGCCGACTTGGATCGAGAGTTGGCTCGAGATGCTGCGAAAGATGTGATTGTCCGAGTTGACCATGGGCGCCTACTCATGGCCCAAGGGAAATCCACGGACGCCAGCGTCTTCCTTCAAAGGGTTGTTGCAGATGCTGCGGACTCGCCGCAGGCCCATTACTACTTGGCTATGACCTATTTGCAGAACGGCGACGTGGGGCGAGCTCGCACCACTCTGCTGGATGCCCTCAAGATTTCTCCGGGTTTACCCATTGTCTTACAGGCCTTAGCTCGGATAAGTCTCGAGCAGGGGCATTCTTCAGATGCTCAGATGTACGCCGCGGAGTTGGTTGACAGGTTTCCCAGCGACCCGACCAATCGTCAGCTTCTCGCCGAAGGGCTTGCGCGACGCGGACAGCTCCGCCCGGCGGAGGAGCAAATTCTGATTGCCCTACGCTTGACGCCGAACGATCCAGTTCTTCACCTTAACCTGGCCCAAATTTACTCGGCACAAAAGAAATGGCCGGAGGCTCGAAAGGAGTTTGAGGCGTCCCTCCAACTCGATCCACATAACACAAGTGCTCTCGGACAATTGGCAGATTTCCTAACGGCCCGAAAGCAATTCGCCGAAGCACTGGTCCGCGTCCAGCAGTACGTAATCGCGAATCCCGATGACGCGAATGGCCATGTCATTCTGGGCGCTTTGCATTTCGAGTCGAAGAATTACGATTCCGCTCAGAAAGAATTGGAGCGCGCCATCCAAATCGATCCTAATAACATTCAGGGTTATTTACGTCTCGGCAAGCTACTGGAGGTGGAGGGGCAGGTCGACTTTGCAATCGCTCGGTATGAGAAAGCGCTCGGCTTACAGCCAAAATTCGCCCCGCTCGCCACCATGGTCGGAAATCTATATCTCCACAAGGGAGAACTGAAAACAGCCCGCAGGTATTATGCTCAAGCTTTGGAGGCTGATCCCAATTTTGCTATCGCGATCGCCAACGTGGCATGGGCAGATGCTCAAGAGAACAAAGACCTCGACGTTGCCTTAGGCATGGCGCAAAAGGCCAAATCTCTGATGCCCGAGTCACCGTCCATGACGGACACGCTGGCCTGGGTGATGTATAAGAGAGGCGATTATGCTAGCGCCATGCCGTTGCTCGAGGAATGTGTCCGGAAATCGCCTGGCTCTGCAGAATTCCGCTACCACTTCGGAATGACCCTAATGGCAGCCGGGCAAGAAGCCAAGGGGAAACAGCAGCTCGCGGCTGCCCTAAAAATGAAACTGAATGCCGACGACGCGCAGCGGGCTCAGCAGGTGCTCGCTCAAGTCAATTGATAGTGGTCATTTCCTCCGCAGGATTCATTCGGAGGCTTGAGGAGCTACCGAAGACTGAGGACCTTGTCACCCGGCAGGACAAGCCTGGGCTGGGGATATAGCTCTTGTTCAACATTGGGTTTTTGGCCCGACTGGCTGCGCCACTCACCCTGTGCCGGAAACGTGGACGCATCGCATTATGCGGGTGGAGTAATCATCGGCGCGATGTTTAGGAGTTTTAAGATCGACGATTAGTCTAGCCACGAACTGAATGATTTACCGCGTCCCGCCAATACGCGAGAGCAGTACCCATCCTTCCTACGAACTCGGGCGGCGAGCCAGCGTGCATTGGTTTGGAGCAGACCGAAGCAGACCGACCGTATGGCGAACTCCAGAAGACTAGCCCGAATGGATTAGTTCATTTTGGCTAGAACACCTAGCTCAATCCATCTGGGCAATTGTAGGCACTCATCATTCCGTCCAAAGTGCACATTGGATTTGGCTCGGTGCCCGTTGTTATCAGGATGTGCCAGCCCAGAGTCGACGCCGGAGCCGCAGAATCGGTCGATTCTACGAAGTCGCCAGGGAGAACATCATGCGGAATCTAGTCACCATTATGGCGACACTGGCTGTTGCCCTCACCTTTGGCTCAACGATAGCGAGTGCCCAAAACACCATCAATTTAATGAGTAGCGCCTCCACATTGACCTTCACGGGCGAGAGCTCCGCCTCGACGATCGGTTTGACGCTAGGCGAGCTTTGCCCGAGTCACGGACAAGGGCTTTGCCGGGCAGAAGAGACCGGGGGACCCAGCGGTCATTACAGCATTACTGGTTCCGCGGCCATCACGCTCACTCTGACAAATAGCGCTGCGGGACAATGGTCCGTGTCCCAAGCTGGCCCGTTGACCTTCTCCTTCTGCAGCAATGTGGGCTGCGCCGGAGTTGGGAACATAATCTACCTTTCCGGGGATCTGCGGTTGGAGGACATAGTGCAGTCGCCCGGGGCGAAGCAAGGGATGTTTAACTACACAGAGCAAGTAAACCTGACCAATTTGACGGGGACGCTTGCGGCTAGTTGGGGGTCCGGTGGCATCGTCGATTTGAATCTCAAATTCACTTCGCATACGAATCTTGAATCGCTGCTCAACCAGGACAGCACCCACAAAGTAGGCAATGTAAAAATTGGGAATGGCACGCTTGATCCAACGCCAGAACCCGGCTCCATGTTGCTTTTCGGTTCCGGCCTGCTGGCGCTCGGAATGATTCTCCGCCGCCGGCTACTCGTAACGTGATTGCCGAAGGGAAATCTCCGCGCCCAAAAAATCAACAGGGCTTCTGTTTGTTGTATGGGAGAACTTGAAAGCTCCCGCTGTACAGATACCGTGCGCGCTCGGCGCCAGGCTTGGCCGTAAGTGATCCGCTTTCCATAGGCGCTGCGCAAGGATAAGCGGCGCGGGGTCGAACCCGATCGATGAATATTCAGGGGTTCGGAACGAAATCCGACTCCTGTTCGACACCTGCTATGGGAAGTACGCAGAGGGCTGCAAGGTGGGCGAGGTGAGGAGAGCCTGCCAGCTGACTAGGGGTTGGCGCGGAGTCAAAGTGAGGTGAACTAGATGAAAGAGCCGTATCAGTACCGCCTCACCCGAACAATCGCTCTCTTCATCACAGCGGTCTTACTTGTTCCTCTGCCCGCATCGACAGATGAACCTGGACCAAAGTCCGGAGCTCGCCACCTCGCCGTCAAAGCGGCTTCAAAGGACCTGGGGACGTCAACAAGAGCAATCGAGCCGCCTGCGATTGTGATCACGCACATACGGGCAAGCCATGTCGGCCAACACGTTCAAGTGAGCGTGGTTGGTGGTGGCGGTCTTTTTTGCGTACCGCTTCGATTGAACGGTTCAAATCATTTGGTTTTGGATTGCCCCCGAGCCAAAGCCCAAGTCGAGCATACATCGATCGGCGTCAATCTGGATCCCGTTCGTGCGGTTTATGTTCACCAATTAAAGACCGATGTGGTCCGCGTGGTCATCGACCTCGAACGCGAGTCTCCTTACGCGATTCACGCGGATGCAAACGCAATCACCGTCCTCTTTGACTCGATGGATCGCCAAGCCTCCGAAGTCGGGTCCGTCAGCGCCCCAGGAGGACCCGCTCGCGCAATCAAAGGAGAAGGCGAACGGCGGGCTTTGACGACTGCTTCCGTGGCCCTCGACAAGTTGCCCTTGCCAGGGCATTCAGAAGTCTCTTCGGCCGGCCTTATCAGGGCCGAGGCAGATCCATTGCAACCCACACCGCTTGCGCCACAGTCACCCCCCGTCGTATCGAGTGACGCAACAACCGTCCATGAGACCGTAGTAGAGGCGAACACTCCAGCTCAAAGGCTCGATTCGACCGCCAGTGATCCGGACTACGTCATCGGGCCTCAAGATCTGCTCGCGATTAATGTGTGGCGTGAACCAGAACTCTCCGAGTCCGTTCCCGTGCGGCCCGACGGGAAGATTTCTGTGCCGCTGGTTGGCGACTTGAAAGTGAGCGGCCTCACTCCTCGCTTGCTCGCAACCCGCCTAGCTGAAGAGTTGCACGGATATATCCGTAAACCGCAGGTCACCGTGATCGTCCGGGAAGTCAACAGCCATAAATTTTACATTCTCGGTCAGGTCGAGCGGCCTGGCTCCTATCCGCTTGCCACTAGCATGACGGTGTTGGACGGTTTGGCAACCGCGGGTGGCTTCCGCGATTTTGCCAAAGTACAGCGGATCTATTTGCTCCGACTCATGCCGGATGGTTCTCGAAAGCGCTTCCCGTTCGATTACAAAGCAGCTGTGAACGGCAAGAACTCGTATCGGGACATCGAACTCCAGACTGGCGACACCTTGGTCGTGCCTTAGTCCAGGTTGAAAAGACCAAGTGCACGACAGAAGCAACCAAATCGTGTTATGTCAACCGGCGAAATCGCTCCGGCGCATCGCGCTGCTGCGGGCAAGGTGTTGGCAGTGTGTTTTTCCGCCGGTCAGCGCTTTGCTTCTGACCGTTCTACTTGCCACCGTCTCTCTCGGCGCGTCGGATTCACCGAGCCCATCGATGAACTTGCCTAACCCTTCAAATCATGAGAGCGAGATTCAAGTGCTGGGAGTCCGCGCTATTTCTCAGCCTGACTACAGTTGGGTGGTTATCGATCTTTCAGCTAGTGTCCGGTACAAGCTCGGACATCTGCCCGATCCTCAGCGCCTGTATTTGGACTTGCCGCACACCAAGATTAGCACTCGACTTATGGGTCAGAGGTTGGCTTTCAAGGATGGACTAGTCGAACAGATTCGGATGGCGACCGACGCCGGCTCCGTGACGCGGATCGTACTGGATCTGCGCACGGCAGTCAGTTACCTAGTGTCCCTTCCTGGGGACCACAAGCGGCTGCTCGTCGAGCTGCGGCGGCCACCCGGCAAAACGGGGCCGATGGGCTCCGTCCCAATTCAAGTGGGCGCTCGACGGGCCCTCATGGAGGGTTTGTCAACCGATGGGCCAGACTCGGTGAGTACGTCGCCCCAAGGCACGTCATCTTCGAACGCGGATGCGCCACGCACCGAGAGTTCCTCCGGATCACATTCTTCTTGGGAGCCTGAAAACAACGGGCTGCGCTACGCTGGCACGTCTCCCCCAAGGAACGTTCTCGTGCTCGGACTCAAGATGGGAAGTAGCTATGACGATAACATCTTCCGTAACAAGCAGAGGGCCGTTGGCGATGTGGACTTTCTGTTTGGGCCGAGCCTGAGCCTGAGTCGCGAAGGAAGTCGTCTCAGCCTAGCATTGAACTATCAGCCACAGTTCCGCATTTACCGCAAGGTGGCTGAACAAAACGCGATTGACCAAACGCTCGGATTCGATTTGACCTATCGAGCGAGTCCTCGCGCCTCGTTTCGCGCCCGGGGATCCGCATTCTATATGACGGGCATCTTCCAACCGAGCCAGGAGGAAGGTTTCTTTCCCGGTCTCGGCTCTCCTTCCCGCTTGAACGAAACGCTGTTCACTCCTACGGCAAGGCAGCTTAGATGGAGTTGGCGAATCGATGCCAGCTATCAGCCCAGCGCACGGGACTGGATTGACCTGTTTCTTGCCAGCTCCACACTGGACTACAAACAGCAAATTCTAAATGAAGGGAACCTTCAGAACACCAAACAAAACGAGGCCGGCCTGCTATATAAACATCGACTTAGCCTTCACACCACTGTGGGGATTGAGTATCTGTATGAAGACATTCGTTTCGGTCCGGACTCACAAACTCTCGTGCACAGCGCCTTCTTTTCTTATGAGCAGCAAGTTTCACCCAGCGTGACGCTCAGCGCTTTTGGCGGTCCGCAGTTTTCGCGCTTGCACGAAGTGGTCATCCTTCCTCTGAGTACTCTCACCTTACGGATTCCTGCCTTTCAAACAGGCTTGAACTGGGCGGTCGGCGGGATCTTGACGAAGCAATCACGCAAGACCGCATTCCAGTTGTCGGCCCAGCACGAAGTTTCTGACGGCGGGGGACTACTCGGCGCTGTGGTTAGCTCGTCTTCACGGGCCAGCGTCAGACGCCGGTTGCCCGGACGTTGGGAGACCATTTGGAGCGCCGGTTACGCCGATAATAGTAGTCTCGGTTCGGCGGTCTCTCGAAGAGCGTTTCAAAGCCTGACCGCAGGGGCTGGCCTTGAGCGCGCGTTGACGGAGAAACTCCACTTCGGCCTGCAATACAACTTCGTCCGCCAACGAGGGACACAAGTATCGCCACTGTTCGGAAGTCTTGACCACGACATCTGGTCTATCCGTTTCTCTTACTCGTTTCATGCCATGGCGTTGGGGCGATAATGGCGATGGGAACAACCGAATACCGGCAGA
>Ga0209488_10000303_pt1 | contig 40135 bp, 31 predicted proteins | sample Rivendell_Oct201_8_FD_188349 | JGI IMG/M metagenome (GOLD analysis project Ga0209488, IMG submission 188349) | Vadose zone soil microbial communities from the Eel River Critical Zone Observatory, Northern California, USA -... | ecosystem: Environmental > Terrestrial > Soil > Vadose zone >...
CGGCCGACTCAGAAGCCGATCGCGCCGGCGCCGCCGTTGCTGACCACGAGTCCGAGCGGGTTCGCGGCCGCGTCGAGCACCCACCATTGGTCGAAGAACCGGAAGGCGAGCAGCGCCGGGTTGGCAGGGATGCTCAGCGTTGCCGTGGCGTTGCCGGCAGCGTCGATCGGCCGGAACAGCGACGTGGCCACCGATGCACGCACGAGGCATCCCGGTGCTCCCTGCGGTGCCAGGTCGTACGGCAGCGGGTTGGCGAGCCAGCTGCTGTCGGAATCACCGATGGCCATGAACGCGGAACTCGACGGCAGGCCACGGGCCAGCAGGATGTCGAGGTTGAGGCCGAGGTCCGGGATGCCGTTCCAGCCGAGCTCCGGCGTGCCGCGGTTGCTGCCGGCACAACCGCTGCCGTAGGCCTCGTACTGGCCGGGCTGGCCGCCGCCCCAGACCCGGAACTTCCACTGGTAGCTCTGGAACGGACCATTCCAGGTGGCGCCACCGTCGAAGCTGCCGCGGTACTCCTGCGCGCCGCTGCCGCTGCCTTCGATCGACGACTGCGAGCCGTTCACGCACGACCAGACGATCCAGAACGTCTGGCCCAGGCTCAGCGGCACCGGGCCGCTCAGGTTGGCGCCCTGCCAGCCGCGGATCGACGACATGCCCCAGGTGCCGATGGCCAACTGGGTCTGCGGCCGGTTGTTGGCGGCGTCGTGGTTCCAGATCGCCACACCGTTCTGGCCGTGGGCGTTGCCGGTGAAGATCTCGATCCGGTTGGCGGCGTAGGCGAACGGCGCCGTCGCCTTGATCGCAATCATCAGGTTGGGGCCACCGGTGCTGGTGCCGGCCAGGTAGTTCGGGGTGTCGAACGCGGACTGCTCGATGACCGACTGCGCGGCGAGCGGTGCGAGCAGGGCGAAGAAGGCAAGGCAGTGGCGGTGCATGGGTCTCCGGGGCGAGTGGGGCGCCGCCAGGATAGCACCGCCGCGCCAGCCCGGGTGAGCGAGCACCCGCCAATGACACGGTGAATCGGCGCCTCAGCAACCGACCATGGCCTGGTGATTCGCGCCAACCCATGGACTCCGGACTCCGCTCGATGTGAACTCCAGCACCATGCAACTGTTCCGCTTCGGCGCCCCCGGTCGCGAACACCCCGCCGTCGTGGTGCCGGACGGCCGGCGCCTCGATTGCCGCGCGTTCGGGACCGACTGGGGCCCGGAGTTCTTCGCCACCGGCGGGCTCACGCGCCTGTCGCTGTGGCTCGACCGCGTGCAGGCGACCCTGCCACCGGTTCCAGCCAGCGCGCGCATCGGCCCGTGCATCGCCCGCCCGGGCAAGCTGGTCTGCATCGGCCTCAACTACCGTGACCACGCGCGCGAGACCAAGGCGCAACTGCCGGCCGAGCCGGTGGTGTTCTTCAAGTCCACCACCGCGGTCTGCGGTCCCGATGACGATCTGGTGATTCCCAAGGGCTCGCACAAGACCGATTGGGAGGTCGAGCTCGCGGTGGTGATCGGCCGCACCTGCCGGCACGTGCCCGAGGCACAGGCCCTGGCCCACGTCGCCGGCTATTGCCTGCACAACGACTACAGCGAACGCGAGTACCAGCTCGAGCGCCTCGGCCAGTGGGTCAAGGGCAAGAGCTGCGACACCTTCGCGCCGCTCGGCCCGGTGTTCGTGCCGGCTCTGCAGGTGCGCGACCCGCAGGCGCTGCGCCTGTGGCTCGAAGTGGACGGCCGGCGCCGGCAGGACTCGAGCACCGCCGAGATGGTGTTCGGCGTCGCATTCCTGGTCAGCTACCTGAGCCGGTTCTTCACCCTCGAGCCCGGCGACGTGATCAGCACCGGCACGCCGGCCGGCGTCGGCCTCGGCTGCAACCCGCCCGAGTTCCTGCAGCCCGGCGCCGTGGTCACGCTCGGCATCGACGGCCTCGGCCAGCAGCGCCAGCGCGCGGTGGCGTTCGAGGGCGGCGCATGAGGCGCTTCGGCCAGTTGCTGTCGGTGCGGCCCGAGCGGTTCGCCGACTACCAGCGCTACCATCAGCGGATCTGGCCGGAGATCGAAGCCGCGATCCACGCGGCCGGGATCCGCAACTACTCGATCTTCCACTTCGGCGATCAGCTGTTCGGCTACTACGAGTACGTCGGGCCCCCGCAGGAGTACGAGCAGCGCATGCAGGCGCTGGCCAAGGCCCCGCGCATGCGCGAGTGGTGGGATCTGATGGAGGCGATGCAGGTGCCGCTGCCGCAGCGCCAGCCGGGCGAATGGTGGACCAACATGACCGAAGTGTTCCACCTCGACTGAAGTCGGTCAGGCCGCGAGTGGCGCGAGATCCGCGCGCGCCGGCGGATGACCGAGCCGCTGCAGCAGTCGATTCAGGCCCGCCAGTTCCAGCCGCGACCCGGCTGAGCAGTCCAGCCCGCCGCATCAGTCGACCGCGAACACGCGGATCTCGGCGCGGCTCGCGCCACGGTGGGGCACGGCGACGAACAGTTCATGCCGCTCGGGCACCAGCAGCGCGGTGCGCGCCCCGGCCGCAGTCGGCACGCGGGCAACCAGATGCAGTTCGTCGCCGGCGCCGGCGGCGAACACGTCGATCGAGCCGTCGCCACCGGCAAGGTACAGCCGCTGCCGGGCCGCGTCGTAGAACAGATCATCGGCGTCGCCGATGCAGTCGACGGCGGCGGTCTCCCTGCCGGTCGTGGTGTCGAACGCCAGCAGGCGCGCCGGTTGCCGACAGGCGACGTACAGCCGCTGCCGTTCGGCGGCGAGCGCCAGCGGAAAGTTGGCGCCGGCCGACAGCGGCCACTGCGCCTGCACCTTGCGCGTCTTCAGGTCGACCACGGCGATCTGGCGGGCACCGGGAACGTTGACGAACACGCGGTCGCTGCCGGGTTCGAGCTGGAACGCCTCCGGATGGCTGGCGAGCGCCACCTCGAACAGCTTGCCGCCCTTGCTGTCGACGGCGCCGAGCGCCTGCCCGTGCGCCACGAACAGCCGTCCGGTCCGCGGCTCGAGCCGCAGGTTGTCGGCGTCGCTGTCGAACGCGATGCTGGCGAGCGGCGCCAGCGAGTCGATGGCGAACAACCGGCAGGTGCCGTCGCCGCCACAGGCGACCGCGAACGCAGCTCCGGCCGGCAGCACGACGATGCCCTGCGGCTCCTGCAGCCCCGTCACCCGCCCCACCACCTTGTTGCTGCCGACGTCGACCACTTCGACTGTGCCGTTGCCGAGCGCGGCGACGAACAACCGGCCGCTGTGGGGATCGAACGCCAGGTGGTCGATGCGGCCCTCGACTTCGGGCAGCGCGATGGCGCGGTCGAGCCGCAGCGGCGCCGGCGCTCGGTTGCCCGCGGCACAGGCGCCGAACAGCAAGCTCAGCAGCAACGACTGCATCCGTGCGGCACGGCGAGCGACGGGGACCATGTGCCGTCGAGTTTCGCCGAACCAGGCCGCCGCCGCATCCTTCTGCTGCGAATGGCGGACACGAACTTGTGTTCGCCGGCGCCGCCGGTTTCCTTGGCCCCCACCGATGCGCATCACCAAGGTCGAGACGATCCTGCTGAAGGTGCCGCTGCAGCAGCGCACGATCACCGACTCGCAGAGCACGGTGACCGACGTCGAGTTCCTGCAGGTCGTGCTGCACACCGACGCCGGCCTGCTCGGGCACGGCATGAACTGGAGCTACACGCCGGGCCTCAGGGCGGCGCAGGTGCTGGTGCAGGACAACTACGCGCCGCTGCTGGTCGGCAAGGACCCGACGTTCCGCAAGGCGCTGGTCAAGGACTGCTTCTTCAGCAACCACTTCATCGGCCGCGTCGGGGCGGCGCGCGTCGGCATCGCCGCCGTCGAGTTCGGCCTGTGGGACCTCGCCTGCAAGGCGGCGAAGCTGCCGCTGTGGCGCTACCTCGGCGCCTGCCGCGAGCAGGTCAAGGCCTACAGCACCGACGGCGGCTGGCTCAGCTGGAGCCAGGACGAGCTGGTCCGCGACGCCCTGCGCCTGGTCGAGCGCGGCTTCGACGCGGTGAAGATCAAGCTCGGGCGCGCCGACCCGCGCGAGGACCTGCGCCGCATCGCCGCAGTGCGCAAGGCGGTCGGCGACGGCGTCGACATCATGACCGACGTCAACTGCGCCTGGACGCTCGCCACCAGCAAGCAGTACGGCTCGCGCCTGCACGACCACGACGTGCGCTGGCTCGAGGAGCCGATGAAGCCCGAGGACGTGACCGCCCACGCCGAGCTGGCGCGCGCGATCCAGACGCCGATCGCGGTCGGCGAGACGATCTACACGCGCGAGGCGTTCCGCGACTACATCGTCCAGGGCGCCGTGCACTACGTGCAGGCCGACGCCACCAAGCTGCTCGGCATCGACGAGTGGCTCGAAGTGGCGGCGCTGGCCGCGAGCTACAACCTGCCGGTGATCCCGCACACCAACGTGCAGCACAAGCTGCACGTGCAGCTCGCCGCGGCGACGCCGAACTGCATCATGGTCGAGAACTGCTACGAGTCGCTGAACGACATGTGGCAGGAGCCGATCCACGTGACCGCCGGTCACTACAACCTGCCGCAGGAGCCGGGCTGCGGCCTGCAGATCCGCGACGGCGTGGTGCAGAAGCACCGCATCGGTTGAGGCCGTGATGGCGGCAGCGAATCCGCCGCGCGTCGACAGCCACCAGCACTTCTGGCACTACACGCCCGCCGAGTACGGCTGGATCGATGCAGAGATGGCGACGCTGCGGCGCGACTTCCTGCCGCACGATCTGCTGCCGCTGCTGCAGAAGTCCGGCATCGACGGCTGCATCGCCGTGCAGGCACGGCAGCACCTCGACGAGACGCGCTTCCTGCTCGGCCTCGCCGACCAGGCGCCGTGGATCCGCGGCGTCGTCGGCTGGATCGATCTGCAGGCCGCTGGGGTCGCCACGTCGCTGCAGGAGTTTGCGCGCCACCCGGCTTTCGTCGGCGTGCGGCACGTGGTCCAGGCGGAACAAGACCCCGACTTCCTGCGCCGCCCCGACTTCCTGCGCGGCATCACTGCCCTGGCCGCGCACGATCTCGTCTACGAGCTGCTGGTCTACCCGCACCAGCTGCCGGCCGTGCTGGAGTTCGTCGCCCGCTTCCCCCACCAACGCTTCGTGCTCGACCACCTCGGCAAGCCGTGCGTCAAACGCGGCGAACTGCAGCCGTGGGCCGAGCACGTGCGCGCGATGGCGCGGTTCCCGCAGGTGCACTGCAAGCTGTCCGGTCTCGTCACCGAAGCGGACTGGCGCACCTGGACCGTGGCGCAGTTGCAACCGTACGTCGACGTGGCGCTCGAGGCGTTCGGGCCGCAGCACCTCATGTTCGGCAGCGACTGGCCGGTGTGCCTGCTGGCGTCGAGCTACGACCGCTGGCTGGAAGTGCTGAGCAAGTTGCTCGACGGATTGGCCACCCCTGATCGGCAGCGAGTGTTCGGCGACAACGCGCAGCAGGTCTACCGGCTTCGCAGCGCCGACTGAACCGCCGGTAACCCGTTCTCGTTCGCCGCTCCCGTCCCGCGTCGATGTCCACATTCCTGCAAGCCTGCGCCGCCCTCTGTCTCTGTGCCGGCGCTGTACTCACGCAAGATCCGGTCGATCCGCCGACGATCGATCGCGTTCTCGCCGAACGTCTGCTGCCAGAAGTGACGACGCGGCTCGGCGCGAAGGAAGCGGCGACCGTGGCCTGGGGCGGCTATCTGGCGCAGCGCTTCGGCTTGCAGGAAGCCGTCGGCGATCTACGCAAGACACTGGTCGTGTGGCAGGACACCAAGGGACGCGAAGCCGACTTCGTGCGGCTGGCATTGCTCGACGCGCTGTTGCGACTCGACGCCGACGTGCCGGCGAACGAGTTGACGCCACACCTCCGCGGGCGCGCTTCAACGCCGGCGTTGCTGCTGCTCGCCAGGCGACCCGCCCTGAACGCAGCGGCCCTGCTCGAGTACTTCGACATCCTGTCCGGTTACCACGAGGACCGCATCGCCCACCCTGATTGGCTTGCGACCGGTCACCTCCTGGCCGCGAACAAGAGTCACGGTTTCGCCGCGTCGCTGATCCGCCAGCTCGATTTCCATCTGCTGGTTTGCGTGCGCGAGCCGGGGAACAACAGCGGGCGCGAGATGCCGTTGCCTGGTTCGACCATCAGCGGTCTTTCCTGCGGCTCGTGCGACGTACTGAACGGCTTCCCGCCGGTTGCCTGGTACGAGCTGACCACGAGTGGCAGCAGTGGCATGCTTCTGGTCGCGGCGGGCGAGCCAAGCGTGTTCGCGCTCCGCACCGAGCACCGCCATCAGTTCAACTACAGCAGCCCGCTCGAAAAGTCCGCAAGCGAGGCCCGTTGGTCATGGTTCAAGTCGCTCGTCGATCCGGAACCGCTCGCACAAGAACGCGCGGCTGATGTCCGGTTCCATTCAGCTACGGAGTTCCTTCGGGAGGTCGCCTACGTGCGCGAACTGTTCCAGCAGGACTTCCGGGCGGGACTGGCGCAGCTGGTCAAGTCCGGCGCGCTGACCAAGGTCGAAGCCGACGCTGCCGTGTTCCAGCCGGAGGTCAGCGTCAGCGATCTGCGCGTAGGCCCGCGCGAAGCGTTGCCGACGATCCCGAACGCCAAGCAGAAGTAGGGCGGCTGAGCCACCTGCTTGCTGGCGAAGACCAGTACGCGGCCGGACAGCGCGCTCTACGATTCTGCAAACTCGTGAAACGGCCCGGCCATGGCGCGGGTCTCCTCTCGTGATGACCGACGACCAGGCGCACGACCTCGCGACGCTGCACCTGCAGCACGGGCGCCTGCTGCGTCTCGCGCAGAGTCTGCTGCGCGACCCGCACGACGCGGAGGATGCGGTGTCGCACGCGGTGCAGCAGGCAGCCACCGGCCGGCGGCGTGAAGGCAGGCCGCTCGCTGCGTTCCTGCGCACTGCAATACGACGCTTCGCCAGCAACCTGCTGCGCGCGGGCCGCACGCGCCGAAAGAACGAGATCATCGCGGCGCGTGACGAAGCGGTGCCGGGCGCCGACGAGCTGGTCGCACGCGAGCAACTGCGCCGCCGCGTCGCCGATGCCGTCATCGCCCTGCCCGAGCCGTATCGCACAACGGTCTGGCTGTGTTACCTGGAGGAGCTGCCGGCAGCAGACGTGGCGCGGCGCCTTGCCGTGGCCGAGTCCACGGTGCGCGTCCGACTCCACCGCGCGAGAGAGCTGCTACGCGCACGGCTCGACCGCGACTACGACGGGCGCGCGGCGTGGGCTGGACTGGCATTGCCGCTGCTGTCTGCCCCGTCCTGGAGTCTGCTCGCAGGCGTGCTCGGAGGTTTCACCGTGAAGAAGGGGTTCGTCGTTGCCGCAACCTTGTTCCTCGCCACCGGCGGCAGCGCGCTCGCATGGCTCGCGTGGCCGGCGCCAGTCGCAACACATGCTGCAGCCGTGTCGGCTGTGTCCGGGCGACACGACGAGCAGGGAATCGTGGGCGCACCAGCTGAGCGGATCGCCGTGGCGGCGACGGAGACAACGAAGGGAGCGACTCCAGTGCAGATGCAGGTCCTGCACGACGACGGTCGGCCGGCTGCCGGCTTGCCTTACTGGACCTGGCCCGGCGAGCTGCCGTCGTTTGCACGGCTGTCCGTGCCCCACACCTTGCCTGCAGAAACAAACCTCCCACCGCCGTCGGGAACGACAAGCAGTAATGGCAGGCTTCCCGAAGACCCCGCCGCTCCTGTGACGGTGCAACCCGCCGAAGGCATCCTCGTCACCTGGCTTCGACCTGGTGCAACAGTCCATCTCCCTCGACTGGCCGAGATCTACGTCGCTCTGCTCGACGCTCCGGCCGATCCGCACTGGGAAGTGTCTGTGTATCCGGTGGTCACAGTGCGCGATGGCTGGGAGACAAGAAACGAGATCGTGCAAACGATGACGACTGCCGAAGGCGAGGCGTTCGTTGGGCAAAGGGGTGTGCGCCGACGCCTGGACGGAGCCACCGCGATCGCTCTGCCAGCCGCGACCGGAGTCCAGCTCCTGGTGCAGGCCGACCCCCTGGGCTTCCGCGTCGCGTTTGCGCGTCCTGTCTTCGCGCCCGCAAGTGTGGAGTTCCGCTGCGTCGGGCTGCAACCGACTTTTCGGGTTCGCTTGCTGGCAGCCGATGACACGACTCCCCTCTCTCGACCGATCTACGTACGCATCGAGACGAACATGAGCAGCGTGTACAGGGAGTCGCCGATCGGCGAAGTGCGCTGCAATCTCTACGAAGACTGCACAATCCTGGCGCTTGCGGACGACGAGGTCTTTACGACGGTGTTCCACGCGGGCAGCGAGGGCGAGAGCAAGCTCGACTGCGTTCAGGGCCAGGGCAGGAAACTGTGGCGTGTCGGCGCACGCAATGGCGTCGAAGTCCAGTCCGTCTGGTGGCAACGACGCGGTGGCGATTGGCAGCCAGCCAAACTCTACCTGACTTCGCGTTCGCCCTGCCTGCTGCGGAACGCCGATCATCTGGACCTCTACGGTTTCGAAACCACGAATGCGCGCGTGTTCGTGATCAGCAGTTCTGGTCGCGTGCTCGAAGCCGTGGACGGCGGGCAGGGGCAGTGGCTGCCGACTCGCCCACTCCCTGCGGTGGATCAGGACGCACTGTATCAGCGACTAGGAGGCGCGCGTCGCCGCAGCTGGTCCGCGCAACTCCTGCTGCCGGGCGAAGGGCAAGAGACGTGGGCCACGTTCCGCGAGTGGGCTTCAGCAAGCGGCAACCCACCGCCGAAGTGGACGCCTGCCGAGGCGCCGGTTGACTGCGCCGTGCGGCTCGTCGCACGCACCGACGAGCAGGAGTCCATCCTGCCCTGGCCATCGCGTTGAAGCAGGAATCCGCGCAGCAGGTCTACCGGCTGCGCAAGTAGCTTCATCCGCTGCAGGCAATCCGAAGCCGGGTCGAAGCCCCGCAAGCCGCTTGTTTGCTGGCCGGGACGGCAGTGGTCATTTTATACGAGCCGTCCCGGACCGCGCATCGGACACGCGCGGGCGCGTGCAGTCCGCCAGGTGTCAGTCGATCACCTTGCCGGGCTTCTTCTCCGCCTCGGCAGGCTCGGTCGCCGGCGGCTTCTCCTGCTGCGCCACCTGCTTCCGCGGCGGAGAACAACGGCGCTCGGCGACGGCGCGGCGCGGCGGCGTGCAGTTGCGATCGCGCGTGGCGGTGGTCGCCGCCAAGGCATGCTGCAGCTGCTCGCGGCTGCGCAGCAACGCCTGCTGTGCCGGTTGTGCCTGCTCGCCCTTGGTCTGGATCGCCTCGATCGCGCTCTGCAGTTCCTGCTGCGCCTGCTCCAGCTCGCGGTGCAGCTGTTCGGCCTGCTGCACCTGCTGGCCCTGCTGCTGCTCGCGCTGCTGTTCGGCCTGGTTGCGCAGCTGTTCGAGCTGCTGCTGCACGGCCTGGACCTGCTGTTCGCGCGTCTGCTCGGCCTGTTCGCGCACGCGCTGCATCTGCTGCTGCACCTGCTCGACCTGCTGTTGCCGCTGCTGCTCCATCTGCTCACGGCTGCGCTGCATCTGCTCGCGCAGCTGCTCGACCTGCTGCTGCCGCTGCTGTTCCATCTGCTCGCGGCTGCGCTGCATCTGCTCGCGCAGCTGCGCCAGATCGTGCTCGCGCTGGCCCTGCAGTTGTTCGAGCTGCTCCTTGCGCTGTTGCTCGACCCTCGTGTGCTGCTCCTTGGCCTGCTCCTGGGCCTGCTGCATGGCGGTGCGCACCTGTTCCTGCTCGGCCGCGGTCTTGGCCCGCAGCTCCGCCAGCTGCTGCTCCCTTTGCTCCTTCTGCGCCCGGCTGCGCTGCTGCTGTTCCTGCTGCTGGCCCTGCATCGCCTGGTTCTGCTGTTCGAGCTGGGTCTTCAGCTCGGCGACCACCCTGGCGTGCTGCTCCTGCAGCGCCTGCTTCTCGGCGTGCTCCTGCTGGTTCTGCGCCGCCAGCTGCTGCAGTCGTTGGTTGGCCTTTTCGATCGCCTGCTGCGCCTGCTGGATCTGTTGTGTGGCGGCCTGCAGTTGCTCGGTGGCGGTCTGCAGGTCCTTGCCGATCTTCTCGACCTGCTTCTGCTGGGCGACCAGGACGGGGGAAGGCACGGCCAGGAACAGGGCGGTGCCGAGGATCAGGGAACGTGTGAGCATGGATGTCCTCCGCGGGGTTTCGAGCGCGCCAGATTGCAGCGGATCGGCGACTATTTGCCCAGCCGGAACAATTCCTGTTCGGCGACGCCTGGCCGGGAGCCGGAGCGGCTGGGCCTGTGGTCACCACCGGCCCGATCGCTTGCGAACTGGTAGACTTTCCCGCGATCGCGCAGCGGGTCGGCAGCGGGGCTGCCGCCGGTGCAGATCACTAGGTTTTGCATTGCCCACGCCATGCTCACCCAATACATAGTGCCCCTCCTGCGGCGGGCAGTGCCACGCCCCCCATCCCGGCGGTGCCGGTACGGGGCGTTCCCGGCGCGGGGTCGGAGCGGCTGGTCAGGCCCTTCCGATCGTTCTGCAGACCCGTCGTTGTGGAGACCCGGAGTCGGGTCGTGGTCGGTGAGGAATGAGTTCCGGCGAGGGTAGCACGGTCAGCTTGGCCGCGTCGCGGTTGGTCGTCGACACGGCAACGTCGCCCAGCGACGTCACACGGCAGGACGCCGCCCGCCGCCGGGCAAGACCAACATTCTCTCGTGCCATGCACACGGGAGTTGCCGCGCGCATGGTCCGGTTCTGAGGAGGAAGTCCGCGTGAAGATCCAACGCCGTTTCACGGTCATGGGCCGGTCGCCGTACGAAGGCGTCCCGTTCCAGAAGCGTCACTCCGAGATCCGCAACCCGAACGGATCGCTGGTGTTCGAGGCACGGGACATCGACGTGCCTTCGCACTGGAGCCAGGTCGCCATCGACATCCTGGCACAGAAGTACTTCCGCAAGGCCGGCGTGCCGCAGCGCGACGCCGACGGCAAGCCGGTGGTCGACGACGCCGGCAACCCGGTGGTCGGCGGCGAGCGCGATGCCCGGCAGGTGTTCGGGCGGCTGGCCGGCTGCTGGCGCCAGTGGGGCGAGCAGTACGGCTACTTCGACTCGACCGAGGACGCGCAGGCGTTCCACGACGAGTTGTGCCACATGCTGGCGGCCCAGCACGCCGCGCCCAACTCGCCGCAGTGGTTCAACACCGGCCTGCACTACGCCTACGGCATCACCGGCCCGGCGCAGGGTCACTACTTCGTCGACCCGTCGACCGGCAAGCTGCACAAGAGCCGGAACGCGTACGAGCGGCCGCAACCGCACGCCTGCTTCATCCAGGCCGTGACCGACGACCTCGTCAACGAGGGCGGCATCATGGACCTGTGGACCCGCGAGGCGCGGCTGTTCAAGTACGGTTCCGGCACCGGCTCCAACTTCTCGGCGCTGCGCGGCGCCAACGAGCCGCTGTCGGGCGGCGGCCGCAGCTCCGGCCTGATGAGCTTCCTGCGCATCGGCGATCGCGCCGCTGGCGCGATCAAGTCGGGTGGCACCACCCGCCGCGCCGCCAAGATGGTCTGCCTCGACCTCGACCATCCGGACGTCGAGGCGTTCATCTCCTGGAAGGTCGTCGAAGAACAGAAGGTCGCGGCCCTGGTCGCCGGCAGCAAGCAGATCCGCCGCCACCTCAACGCGGTGATCAACAGCTGCCACGTCAGAACGGAGCACGGCGCCGTCCCGGATGCCGGCAGCACTGCCGGCAGCGCCGTGGCCGGCGGCAGGATCGTGGCCGCGCCGCGCGAGAATCCGCAGCTGGCGTTCGCCCTGCACGAAGCGCGGCAGGCCTGCGTGCCGGAGAGCTACCTGCACCGGGCGCTGCAGCTCGCACAGCAGGGTTTCCACGCGCTCGACATCCCCGAGTACGACACCGACTGGGACGGCGACGCCTACGCGACCGTGTCCGGCCAGAACAGCAACAACTCGGTGCGGGTGCCGAACGAGTTCCTGCGCGCCGTCGATGCCGGCAGCAAGTGGCGGCTGACCCGCCGTACCGACCGTGGCGTGGCCAAGGAACTGGACGCCGGCCAGCTGTGGGACAAGGTCGCCTACGCCGCCTGGGCCTGCGCCGACCCGGGCGTGCAGTACGACACCACGATCAACGAGTGGCACACCTGCCCCGAGGACGGCCGCATCAACGCCAGCAATCCGTGCTCGGAGTACATGTTCCTCGACGACACGGCCTGCAACCTGGCGTCGCTGAACCTGGTCAAGTTCGTGCGCGACGACGGCAGCTTCGACGTCGACAGCTTCCGCCACGCGGCGCGGCTGTGGACCCTGGTGCTGGAGATCAGCGTGCTGATGGCCAGCTTCCCGAGCCAGTCGATCGCCAAGCGCAGCTTCGAATTCCGCACGCTCGGCCTCGGCTACGCCAACCTCGGCACCATCCTGATGCGCGGCGGCATCCCGTACGCGACGCCCAAGGCCTACGCCATCGCCGGCGCCCTCAGCGCCATCATGTGCGGCGAGTCGTACGCCACCTCGGCCGAGATGGCCGCCGAGCTCGGCACCTTCCCCGGCTACCAGAAGAACCAGGCGCACATGCTGCGGGTGATCCGCAACCACCGGCGCGCCGCCTACAACGCCTCGGCGGCCGAGTACGAAGGGCTCAGCATCACGCCGGTCGGCATCGACCCGAACCTGTGCCCCAAGGACCTGCTGGAGTCGGCGCGCAGCTGCTGGGACCGGGCGCTGCTGCTCGGCGAGAAGCACGGCTACCGCAACGCGCAGGTGACCGTCATCGCCCCGACCGGCACCATCGGCCTGTTGATGGACTGCGACACCACCGGCGTCGAGCCGGACTTCGCGCTGGTGAAGTTCAAGAAGCTCGCCGGCGGCGGCTACTTCAAGATCATCAACCAGAGCCTGCCGCCGGCGCTGAAGAAGCTCGGCTACGCCGCCGCGCAGATCGACGACATCGTCGCCTACGTCGTCGGCCGCAAGACCCTCGCCGGCGCGCCGGCGATCAACCACGAGACCTTGAGCCAGAAGGGCTTCGACGACGCGGCGCTGCAGCGGCTCGAGCAGGCCCTCGGGTCGGCGTTCGACCTCGGCTTCGCGTTCAACAAGAACGTGCTCGGCGAGGAGTTCCTGAAGCGCAAGCTCGGCGTCACCGACGAGCAGCTGCAGGACTGGAACTTCGATCTGCTGCGCCACCTCGGCTTCGCCAAGGCCGACGTGCTGGCGGCCGGCGACTTCGTCTGCGGCACGATGACCGTCGAAGGCGCGCCGCACCTCAAGGAGGCGCACCTGCCGGTGTTCGACTGCGCCAACCGCTGCGGCCGCACCGGCAAGCGCTTCATCCCGTTCGCCGCGCACATCCACATGATGGCGGCGGTGCAGCCGTTCGTCAGCGGCGCGATCAGCAAGACCATCAACATGCCGTTCGACTCCACCCTGGCCGACGTCAAGGAGGCCTACCGGCTCAGCTGGAAGACCATGCTCAAGGCGGTGGCGCTGTACCGCGACGGCAGCAAGCTCAGCCAGCCGCTCAGCAGCAGCCTCGACGACGGCAGCTCGTCCACGGCCACGCCCGAAGCCCAGGCGGTGGCCCAGCGCATCACCGAACGCGTCGTGCACCGCTACCTGGCGAAGCGCCGCCGCCTGCCCAACCGCCGCGCCGGCTACACCCAGAAGGCGGTCGTCGGCGGCCACAAGATCTACCTGCGCACCGGCGAGTACGAAGATGGTTCGCTCGGCGAGATCTTCCTCGACATGCACAAGGAAGGCGCCGCGTTCCGCAGCCTGATGAACTGTTTCGCGATCGCGATCTCGCTCGGCCTGCAGCACGGCGTGCCGCTCGACGAGTTCTCCGACGCGTTCGTGTTCACCCGCTTCGAACCGAACGGCCTGGTGCAGGGCCACGACCAGATCAAGATGGTCACCTCGGTGATCGACTACGTGTTCCGCGAGCTGGCGATCAGCTACCTCGGCCGCACCGATCTGGCGCAGGTGCAGAACGAGGACCTGCGCAACACCACGATGGGCCAGAAGAGCCCCGAGTTCACCGAAGAGGAGATCGTCTCCGAGAAGGTGTACGAGGGCGACGACGTGCCGCGCGACGTGCATCTGGATCTGCACCTGCATCCGCACAGCCGTGGCATCGCCCGCGCCATCGGCGACGAGACGACGCCGACCGACCACGGCGGCGACGCTGGCAATGGCGGCGCCGTTGGCAGCGGGAACGGCGGCGCCCGGGCCGCCGGCCCGATCGCCCGGGCCCAGGCGGCCGTGGCGGTCACGCTCGAGAGCCGCCAGCTGCGGCTCAAGATCGCCGAGGCCAGGCTCAAGGGCTACGAAGGCGACCCGTGCGGCGGCTGCGGCGCCTTCACCCTGGTGCGCAACGGCACCTGCTTGAAGTGCGTGTCCTGCGGCGCCACCAGCGGCTGCAGCTGAGGCCGACGAAACGTCGCCGGGCACCGGCCAGGGCGTTGACCTGATCCCTCGCGATGCTCGTCAGGCCCTGCCCTGCCCTGCCCGCAGCGCGCCTCGTACCGGCGACTCGCAGTGAAGTCGCCGCTGCGGCTGCGCGCGATGTCAGCGCCGGGTCCGCTTCTCCCGAATCGGGACTCAAACAGCCCACGTGCCCGCGTCGATCCTCGGGCAACGACAACTGGGAGCAGCGACAGGGATGGCGACGGGAAACCTTGCAGCGGCCGGGACGGCAGCGTCTCGCCATCGCTACCGGCAACGGGGTGCGGCCGCACTCTGCCGCCTGGCGCATCATGCCAGCGCCGCCATGCTGCTGCTCGCCGCGTGCGGCGGCAGCGGTGGCAGCGCCGGCAATTCGGGCGGCAACACCGCGGCCCAGCGCTCGAGCACTCTCGCCCTGGTGGACCATTCGCCCGCGGACGCGGCGGTGCAGGTGCCGCTCGCCGCGGAGCTGACCTTCACCTTCGACGGCGTGGTGGTGGCCGACTGCCTGCTCGACGAAGACACCTGGCTGCGCATCGACGGCAGCGACAGCAATGTCGCCGGCAGTTTCCGCCTCGGCAATGGCGGCCAGACGGTCGTGTTCCATCCCGACGCGCCGCTGCAGCCGGAGACCGACTACCTGTTCCAGCTGTCGCCGCTGACCTGCGACGACGCCGGCCGCATCCTCGAACTGCAGTACCAGCTGCCGTTCCGGACCCTGGACAACACGCCGCCCGCGATCGTGTCCGCCAGCGTCACCGCCGGCGCCACCGGCGTCGCGCGCAGCGGGCCGTTCCAGATCAACTTCTCCGAGAGCATCGCTGCCGGCTCGGTCGCCGGCCCGGCGGTGCAGCTGCACGACGTGTTCGGCAGCAGCTTTCCGGTGGCGCGCTCGGTCAGTGCCAGCGTGCTGACCGTGATCCCGGTCGCCGACCTGCCCGGCGACCGGCAGTTCGTCCTGCAGCTCGGCACCAGCGTGACCGACCGCGCCGGCAACCGCCTCGCCGCGCAGTGGAGCGTCGGCTTCCGCACGATCGCCGACCTGGTGCCGCCGACCACGTTGCAGGTCTGGCCGCCGAACCACAGCACCGGCGTGTCGCCACGCGTGCAGCCGACCGTCACCTTCAGCGAGTCGATGGATCCGTACTCGGTGGAGCCATCGTCGCTGCTGTTCCAGGACGAATTCGGCAGCGTGCTGGCGTTCGCCGTCAGGGCCAGCGACGACCAGCGCACGCTGCGCATCCAACCACTGAAGGCGCTGGTGCCGTTCCGTAACTACACGCTCGCCTTCCTGCCGGGCCCGGCAGCGGTGACCGACGTCAGCGGCAACCCGCTGGCCAGCACCACGGCCCTGGTGTTCACCACCGGCAATGATGCAACGCCGCCGGCGATCACCGGCATGCGTCCCGGCGACGGCGCCACGCGCGTGTCGCCCAACGTGGTGCCAGTGGTGACCTTCGCCGAACCGCTGGATCCGTCATGGGTCAGCACCGACACCGTGCAGCTGCGCGCTGGCGCCGTCGAAGTCGCCGCCGTCGTCGGCCTTTTCGACGGCAACACCACGCTGCGCGTCGAGCCGGTCGCCGAGTTGACCGTCGACACGACCTACACGCTGGCGATCACCGGCGGGTTCTCCGGCCTGCGCGACGTCGCCGGCAACGTGTTGCCGGCCGACCAGTCCTGCACCTTCACCACCTCCAGCGATGCGCAGCTGCCGCAGGCGTTGCTGCTGCCGCCGGACGGCGCCGTGTCGGTGCCGCCCGGAGTGCACGTGGCCATCGTGTTCGACCAGCCGATCGACCCGACCACGGTCGATCCGAGCACGGTGCAGGTGCTGGACGAAGGTGGCTACGACGTCGCCGGCACCCTGGCCGTCGGCGGCAGCGACCGCACGGTCACCTTCGTGCCGCAGCAGGCCTGGAGCTCCGGCGCCTACTACCACACGCTGGTGCACGGCGGTCCGGACGGCGTCCGCGCCGCGACCGGCAACTGGCTCGACCAGGATCTGCGCGCCCAGTACCGCATCGGCTTCGTCCGGGATCTCGGGTCGCCGCAGGTGCGGCTCACGCTCAACCAGACCGATGTGGCGCGCAACCAGGGCATGTGCGTGCCAGCCGCCGGCTTCACCATCGACCTGACTGCCAGCGATCCTGGCGAACAGTCGCTCGACATCAGTTCGGTGCACATCGAGCTGCAGGGTCCCGGCCTCGCACCGGCCGCGGACGTGGTGTTCCGCGACGCCACGGTGGCCTACGGCGAATTGCACTACACGCTGCCGGCCGCCGCCGCATTGACGCCGGGCGACTGGACCGTGCGCGCCACCGTCGCCGACCTGTCCGGCAACGTCGGCGCCAGCAACGTGCTGGCGTTCTCGGTGACGACGCCGACCGCCGGCCAGCTGCCGTTCGAGCGCACCCAGGTGGTGTGGGTCCGCACCGACCTCGACCGCGACGGCAACGGCGCGCCGGACTTCGACGACGACCTGTTGCGCCTCGGCCTCGCCAGCAGCGGCGATCCCGCCGGCACCAACGCCCGCATGCACCAGCTGCTGCTCGACGGCATGCTGGCAGAGGCCTACGCGCTGCTCGGCCGCGGCCCGCGCGGCGAAGTGCTCGGCAGCAATTCGGTCGGCATGCGCTACGTCAAGCGCCAGCCGCTCGCGCTCGCGCACATGCAGATCGCGCTCGGCGGACTCGATCCTCTCGGTGACCGCAATCGCAGCTACGGCGCCGAGTCGACCGGCGTGCTGGGCCGGGCGCTGTACGACTACCGGAACGGCAACCTCGGCGACCTCGACATCGGCGGCGCCCAGGGACTCGGCGTGTTCCCGGCGGAGATGTTCCTGTTCCAGGCACGCATCCACCAGCAGGTCTATCCGTCGTTCGTGACGCTGTTCGCGCAGCGGTTCCTGCCGCTGTGCCCGGCGATGGGCGGCACGCCGGTCGGCACGCATGCCGACGATGCGGTCGTCGTGGCGCCCGGCTTCGTGTACGCCACCGCCACGACGCAGCAGCGTGCCCGTTACAACCAGATCATGACCGCCGCCGACGACTGGGCGCGCGTGATCGGCATCATCCTGGCGCACGAAGTCGGCCACGCGGTCGGCCTGGTGGCACCGGGCCCGAGCCCATCCGGTCTGTTCGGCGACGCCACGCTGCACGACGCCGATGCCAATGCCACCGAGGTGATGGCGGCCACGGTCGGCTACGAGGCGATGGTCACGCTGCTCTACCGCTTCCGCGACGTCGATCTTGCCTATCTGCGCCAGCGGCTGGTGTTGCGATGAAACCGATGCTGCGTTCGCTGCTGTTGTTGCTGGCCACCGTGCCGCTGACTGCCCAGGACCAGGCGTCGACCCTGTCGCTGCTCAGTGGTGCCGCCGAAGCCGTGGTCACGGCCACGGTCACCGGCAGCGAGCAATCGACGCCGGAGTTCCTGCGCGCGTCGTTCCGCGTCGACACGGTGTTGAAGGGCGAGCCGGGGCCGACGTTCAGCATGCTCGAGCCTGCGGGCGCCTGTTGTGGTCGCGCCTTGTTCGCGCTGCAGCCGGGCCAACAGGTGCTGCTGTTCCTGCACCATCGCGGCCCGGCCTGGCATGTGCTCGCCGATGGCCGCGGCGCCGTGCCGGCGCGGCCGGCCGTGGTCGCGCACGTGCGCCAGTTGCTGGGCAGCGCCGACGACGGCGCCCGCGCCCAGCTGCTGTTCGCGGCGTTGCTGGCCGAGGACTCGCGGGTCCGGGCCGACGCCGCCCTGGCGCTGGCCAACATGGTGCCACCGGCACCGGACGCCGGCGGTCAGCTGGGACTGGCCACCGCATTGCGCGCCGAACTGGCCAATGGCTCGGCCCTGCTGCCGAGCCTGTTGCAGACGGCGGCGAACACCGGCCAGCACCAGCTGGTGCCCGAGCTGGTGCTCGCCTGCCTGAGCACGACCTGGGCCGACCGCGCCGACCTGCTGGCCGCGACCCTCGCGCGCATGCCGGCCATTGCGGTCACCGCGGCGATGGCCGACCACTGGCCGGACACGACCGCCGGCTGCCTGCGCGCCGCCGACCTGCTCGCCGTGCTGCCGCTGTCCCACTCCGCACCGCTGCTGCAGCGCCTGCTGCACGACGGCCGCAGCGCCAAGGTCACCTGCCGCGCGGCGACCGTGCTGCTCGAACAGGGCGTCCCGCGCAGCGCCTTCACCGACCTGCTGCCGCCGCCGTTGCTGGATGCCGCAGTCCGCGCCGCGGCGGCGGCGCCGCGCCTGCGGCTGGTGCGGCCGAGGACGCGGCCATGACCGGCGCCACCAACGGTGCAGCGTCGCCGGCGTTCCTGGCGCAGCCGCTGGCCGGCCTGCTGGCCAACCGCCGCGCCCGGCGCGTCTGCCAGGCACTCGGCATCACCACGGTCGCCGAATTCCTGCAGACGCCGCGCCAGCAGTTCCTGGCCCACAAGGGCTGCGGCCAGCACACCTACGCCACGATCGAGCAGAGCATCCTCGAGCACCTGCACGCCGCGTTGCAGCTGCCGTCCGGGCACGCCGACGCGGACGCGGCGAGGGCACTGCCGCCGCTGGTGCGCGACCGTCGCGCCACCCGGGCCTTCCTCAGCCTCGGCATCACCACGGTCGGTCAGTTCCTGGCTTTGCCGAGAGAACAGCTGCTCGCGGTGCCCGGCTTCGGCCGGGCCACCCATCGGCGGGTACTCGAACGCATCCGCGCGACCAGGCCGGTGCGCGCTGCGGTGCTGCAGCTGTTGCCGGCGGCACTGCTCGAGCTGCAGCTCGAACGCGCCGCACTCGGCGCCCCGCTGCTCGCGCGCCTGCGCGCGCTCGGCTGCACCACCTTCGCTCAGTTGCTGGCCATGCCCGAGGCGTTGTTCGCCGATGGCGGCGAGCTCAGTCCGCGCGCGGCCGCCGAAATCCGTGCCTGCCTCGATCAGCTGTTCCGCGTCGCGCTCGAGCACGTCGACACCCTGCCGGTGCCGATGGAGCTCGACTACGCCACGCTCAAGGGCCGGCTGCTGGCGCCGCTGCCCGATGCCGACCGTGAGCTGGTGTGCCGGCTGCTCGGCCTCGGGACGGCGGTGCAGTCGCCCGGTGAAGTCGCCACCGCCATGGGCCTCGATCATGAGCGCGTGGCGGCGCTGATCGACGCCGCGCGGGAACTGATGCACGAGCGCGCGCCGTCGATCCTCGGCCGGCTGCGCCACGAGGTCGCCAGCGAACTGCAGGCATTCGAGGGCCTGGTGACCGGCGACCATCTCGCCGCCGGATCCCTGCTGCACACGCTGGCCAAGGGCGGCGGCGACCCGCAGTTGCCGCTGCGGTTGAGTGCGTTCTGCTTCCCGAACGACTTCCAGCTGCAGGAGGGCTGCCTGACGACCCTGCCGCCGCGCCAGTTCGAACGCTTCCAGCGGCGGCTGCGGCTGCTGACGGCGGCCGGCCGGTTGCCGGTCTCGATCGAGCGCCTGGTGCAGGAGCTGCGCCAGATCACCGACCCGGTGCCGCGCGGACTGCTGTTGCACCTGCTGCGCCATTCCGGCCGACTGACGGTGCAGATCGATGCCACCGCCGGCGAGATGGTGCTGCAGAGCCAGCACTCGGTTCCGGGCCGGCTGCGCGACATCCTGCACGAAGAGGGCCACCCGCTGTCGCTCGAGGACCTGGTGTTCCACTACCGCGACCGCTTCCGGTCGGTGCGCCAGCAGCGTTTGCGCCGCCACCTGCGGCTCGACCCGATGTTCGTCGAGATCGGGCCGCGGCTGTGGAGCCTGCGCTCCTGGCACCAGGACGAACTGAAGATCGCCGCTTCGCTGGCGGCCGATGTCGCCGCCCGGGTGCTGACACTCGGCGGCAAGCAGTACGTTCCGGCGCTGCTGCAGGGCGAGGCGCTCGGCGAACGCACGGTGCACCTGGTGCTCGACTGCCTGCGGCGCGATGCCAGCGTGCGCTACCTCGGGCGCGGCGAAGTCTGCCCGGCGACGCACTCGCGCTCGCAGGTACTCGAGCAGCTGCTCAAGGACTTCCGGCGCGCCGGCAGCGAGGTGGTGCTGAGCATGTTCCTCGCCAACCAACCGGCCGAGCGGCGGCGCCTGGTGACCCGCCTGCTGCACGAGAACCGGTTGTTCGTCCAGGTGGCGGCCGATCGCATCGACGCGCTGACCAACTATCCGTTCAACGACCAGCGGCTGCAGCAACTGCTCGAAGTGGTGCAGGACCAACTCGAACAGCGCGGCGGCTACGCCGCGATCGGCGACGTGCTGACGGTGCTGAACGGCAGCGACCTCGGCGGCTCGTGGCTGACCGAACTGCTGCTCGGCGACCTGCTGCGCCGGCACGGCAACTTCGAGTTGTTGCCGGCCGGGGTGGTGGCCAAGCGCGAGCTGATGTTGATCGGCAACCTGCAGGCCAAGGCGCGCGCCGCCCTGCGCCAGGCCGGCATGCCGTTGTCGGTCACCGAACTGCTGGTGCAGCAACCCGAGCTCGCCGAGTTCGAGAGCTCGCTGATCGAACTGCTGCGCATGGATCCGATGGTGCACACGCCGGACGGCGAACGGTTCGCCGTGGTGTGATCGCCCGGCCGGTCGTCAGGCCGGTTCGGCGCAGTCGAGGTCGAGCAGGAAGTCGACCAGCTTGACCGCCGGCCAGGCGAGCAGTGCACCGGCCAACACGTCGCTGGCCCAGTGGTAGTGCAGCAGCAGCGTGCTGGCGATCACCGCCAGCGCCAGCGCCAGCACCGGCAGCAGCCGCCGTGGCGCCCAGCGCCGCACGACGATCACGGCGACCAGGCTCAGCATCGTGTGGCCGCTCGGGAAGCAGTCCCACCTGTTGGCTTCGACGCTGGGGATCGCGTCGTGCAGCCAGGCGGCCGCCCACAGCCCGCGCACCGGACCATGGTCGAGGAACTGGTCCGGCTGCAGCGTCGGGAACAACAGGTAGCCCTGGTAGCTGAGCAGGAACGCGGTGACGACGATCGTCATCGCCCGGTCGAACGCGGCCCCACCACGGTGCCTGCCGACGAAGCCCACGGCGGCGATCGGCAGCAGATAGAACGAGGCATACGCCCACTGCAGTACTTCGACCAGCGGCGGCCAGGCCCAGCGCTGCAGCGCCACCGTGACGTCGGTGCCGAACAGCGCCCGATCGCAGGCGAGCCAGCACCATTCCCACGGCTCGGGATGCACCGCCGGCAGCAGCCAGCCGAGGCTCGAGAAGCTGACCGGCAGGCACAGGCAGGCGAGCACCGTGCGCGCTTGCCGGCGCCGTGCCGGCGACAGCGGCATCCGGCCGACCAACACCTGCAGCAGCAGCATCGCCACGATCACGGCCGTGAACCGGCCGCGCTGCAGCGACGCATCGCCGCCGCCCGGGGTCAACCAGGCGATCGCCAGCACGGTGGCGAAGAAGGCCACCCACACGCGTTCGAGCACGCCCACGCCCGGATTGCACCGCGGCTACCGCGCCGACGCGAGGTTCTTCCGGCGCGCCGACCGGATCGCCGCCAGCGCGCGCCGGCGCGGCCTGAGCAGCAGCGGCCCGGCCAGCAGGCCGATCGCGGCGCCGCCGATGTGCGCCGTCCACGGCACCGCGTGCGCATCGCCGAGGCGCACCAGTTCCTGCAGCGGTCGCACCTGCAGCAGCACCCACACCGGCAGCACGCTCCACAGCGGCAGCTCGAAGAACACCGGCCAGAACACCGCCGGCACGAGGCAACGCAGGTGCAGGCGCGGTGTCATCACCAGCACCGCCAGCAGGCAGGCGGTCACGACCCCGGTGGCACCAGTCCCGGCATACGGGTGGTGCGGCGACAACCACACCACGGTGGCGCCCGAGGCCACGGCGGCAGCGAGCAGGAACGACAGGAAGCGCAGCCGGCCGGCGCGCGCCTCGAGCCGGCCACCGAACACCTGGAAGAACAACGCGCAGGTCAGCAGTTGCAGCAGGCTGCAATGCAGCAGGGCATGCCCGGGGATGGTCGTCAGCACCGAACCGGCGGTCGCCACGCCGAGCGGACTGCCGTCCTGCTGCAGCGACATGGCCGCGGTCTCGGCCATCGGCGCCGACAACGCGAACCGGGCCTCGAACGCAGGCCGGGCCCCGGACGGCAGCCGCCAGGTCCACACGAACGCCGACACCCAGACCAGCAGCACCAGCGCCGTCACCGGCAGGAAACCACGCCGGCCCAGGTTGTCGCCGACCGGGATCAACGTGGCCTCAGCCCGGATCCTTCTTGTCGCTGCCCACGGCCAGATTGCCGCCGAGACCCGGCGTGATCTCCTTGCTGGTCGCCTGCTCGCCGTCGAACGACAACAGCCGGCCCTTGCCGCTCTCCTGCGTCTCGAGATGCACCGGCCGCTTCCACAGCTGGTGCAGGTTGTGCAGCGTCATCTGCGCGTGCTCGAGCTGCAGTTCGGCGCCCGACCAGTCGTGCACCAGGTACAGCTCGCCGCGGTTCTTGTGGTTGGCATCGACCACGCGGATGATCGGGTTGCCGAAGTTGGTCAGCGCCGTCAGCAGCTGCTCCTTGACCTTGCGCCAGTCGTGGTCGGCGATCTCGAGCTGGCCGGTGCTCGGGTTCACACCGTAGACGTAGAGCCTCTGATCGGCGGCGAACTCCGGCGTGACGAACTCGTCGATGAAGGTGACGTCGTTGTAGATGCGCCGCACCTCGAACACCTTGTCGCGGCCCTGGTCGGTCGGCCGAAGCCAGCGCCGCCGCAGCTCCGGATCGTCGCACGCCTGGTACTCGGCGCCGAACCGGCCCTTGTTCCAGCGGTCCTCGATGTCGCGGAACAGTTCGACGCCGATCTTGTACGGGTTGATCTGGCCCGGCCGGGTCGCCAGCGTGCCGCTGTGGGCGTCGCAGTAGTTGACGATCTCGCTGGCGTCGCACAGGTGGCGGGTCATCAACTGGCTGTGCCAATAGACCGCCCAGCCTTCGTTCATGATCTTGGTCATCCCCTGCGGCGCGAAGTAGTAGGCCTCCTCGCGCAGCATCGCCAGCACGTCCTGCTCCCACAGCTCGAGCGGGGCGTGCTCGAGCAGGAACTTCAGCACGTCGCGCATCGGCTTCGGCGGGAACTGCCGCGCGCGGTGCGCCGCCGCATCCATCCTCTTGCGTTCCCGCGCCAGGAACTCGGGCGGGTTGATGTAGCGGTCCATGTAGTCCTTGGCCGCCATCTTCTTGACCTCCGGCCGCGCCGGCTGTTCCTCCGGCTCCGGCGGGTCATCGCGCACGATGAACGGCGAGTACGGATCGATCAGGTTGTCGAGCGAGTGCACCACGTCGATGAAGTTCTCGACGTTGTCGACCCCGTGCCGGTCCATGTAGCGACGGATACGCGAACCGTGGTTCGCCAGCACGTCCATCATCTTGCGCGAGGTCTGGCCGAACCAGGCGTTGTTCTTGAAGAAGTCGCAATGGCCGTACACGTGCGCCATCACCAGCTTCTGCTCGGTGATCGCATTGCTGCGCATCAGGTACGCGTAGCACGGATCGTTGTTGATCACCAACTCGTAGATCTTGCTGAGGCCATAGGCGTAACTCTTGGTCAGCTGCTCGTACTCCATGCCGAAGCGCCAGTGCGGGTAGCGCGTCGGGAAACCGCCGTAGCTGGCGACCATGTTGAGTTCGTCGTGGTCGACCAGTTCGAAGATCACCTCGTAGAAGTCGAGCCCGTAGCTCTTCGCCAGATCGCGGGTCTCGTCGCGGATCGCGGCCAGTTCCGGCGTCAAGTTGCCCATCGCCGCCTCATCGCCCCTTGCCGAGGAACGCCTTGATCGAAGCCAGGATGCCGTCGCGGTCGGGGATGTCGGTGGTCACCACCTTCTCGTCGGCGCGGAACGCCTGGTCGAGATCCTTCTTGAACTGGCCGCTGCCGTAGGCGCTCTTGACCTGGCCGTAGCAGAACTGGTTGACCTGCGGCAGCAGCGCGTTCTTCAGCAGCTCGACACAGCGCTCGGTGTCGCGCGAACTCCAGTTGTCGCCGTCGGAGAAGTGGAACGGGTAGACGTTCCACTCCGCGCTCGGATACTTGTCGCGGATCAGTTGCAGCGCCAGCTCGTAGGCCGAACTGATCTTGGTGCCGCCGCTCTCGCGCAGGTGGAAGAAGGTGTGCTGGTCGACCTGGTGCGCGACCGCGTCGTGCACGATGTAGTTGACCTCGAGGTTCTTGTATTGGTGCCGCAGCCAGGTGTCGATCCAGAACGCCTCGATGCGCACGATCTCCTTCTGCTCGCGGCCCATCGAACCGGACACGTCCATCATGTAGACGATCGCGGCACTGGCCTGCGGCACCTCGCGCGTGTGCACGGCGCGGAACCGCAGATCGTCGCGCACCGGGATGATCATCGGCCGCTGCGGATCGTAGGTGCCCGACGCGATCTGGCGCTTGAGCGCCTCCTTGAACGTGCGCTTGAAGTGGCGCAGCGAGCGCGGCCCGGCCCGGGCGATGCCGGTGAAGCGGCCGGCGATCGCACGCACGTTCTTCTTGCCGCGCGGCTCGATGTTCGGCAGCTCGAGTTCCTCGCCGAGGATCTTCGCCAGTTCCTCGAGCGACACCTCGACCTCGAGCACGTGCTGGCCCTGGTCCTCGCCGGCCTGGCCCTGGCCATCGCCTTGGCCCGGGACCGGCTGGCCGTCCTCGCCCGCGCCCTGGCCGACGCCGTTCTTCTTGTTGTCGCCGAAGCGGAACCGCGGCAGCACGATCTGCGGCAGCGGGATGGCGACGTATTTCTGCCCCTGCTTGCCGATCAGCTCGCCCGAGGCGACGAAGCGCCGCAGGTTCTCCTTGATCTTGCCGCGCACGATCTGGCGAAAGCGCGTGTGATCCTGATCGATGCGCCGCACGGACACTGGCCGCTCATTCTCCCTTGGTATCGCCGCGCGCGAAGATCGACGCCACGTAGTTGAGCACATCGGTCGCCGAGATCTCGTCGTAGCCGAAATCGCGCATCAACCGGCCCTTGACCACCTCGATCTTCTCCTGCGTGTCCTTGTCGACCACCGTCGACACCAGGCTGGTCAACTTGATCGAGTCCTTCTGGTCCTCGAACAGCTTGAGTTCGAGTGCGCGGTGCAGCCGCTCGTTGGTCTTGTAGTTGAACGTGCGGCCCTCGACTGCCAGCGCACCGATGTAGTTCATGATCTCGCGGCGGAAGTCGTCCTTGCGCGACTCGGGGATGTTGATCTTGTCCTCGATGCTGCGCATCAGCCGCTCGTCCGGCTCCTCGTCCTTGCCGGTGTACGGGTTCTTGACCTTCTCGTTCTGGGTGTAGGCCTTGACGTTGTCGATGTAGTTGCCGCACAGCCGCGCGATCGCTTCTTCGTCGGCGGAGATCGCACGCTGCACCTCGTTCTTGATCACTTCCTCGTACTCCTCGCGCACCACCAGCAGCAGATCCTTGTAGCGCTTCTTGGTCTCCGGATCGGAGATCAGGCTGTGGTGGTCGAGGCCCTCTTCGAGTTCGTTCATGATCATGAACGGGTTGATGCACGGGATGTCGCGCACCAGCACGTTGCTGATCTTGTCCTGGATGTAGCGCGGCGAAATGCCTTCCATGCCCTCGCGCGGCGCCTCGTCGCGCAGCTCGCGGATGTTGTCGCGGGTGTAGCCCGGCAGCGTCTTGCCGTTGTAGAGCTTGAGTTTCTGCAGCAGCGTCAGGTTGGCCTTCTTCGGGTCCTCGAGCCGCGTCAGGATCGCCCACATCGCCGCGATCTCGAGCGTGTGCGGCGCGATGTGCTTGCCCGGCACCTGCTTCTTGCCGAAGTCCTTCTCGTAGATCTTGATCTCGTTGGTCAACCGCAGGTTGTACGGGATGTCGATCTTGATCGTGCGGTCGCGGAACGCCTCCATCAGCTCGTTGTTCTGCAGCCGGTTGTACTCGGGCTCGTTGGTGTGCCCGAGGATCACCTGGTCGATGTCGGTCTGCGCGAACTTCTTCGGCTTGATCTTGTGCTCCTGGCTGGCGGTCAGCAGGTCGTACAGGAACGCGACGTCGAGCTTCAGCACTTCGATGAACTCGATCATGCCGCGGTTGGCGACGCAGAACTCGCCGTCGAAGTTGAATGCGCGCGGATCGCTGTCGGTGCCGAGCTCGGCGATGCGGCGGTAGTTGATGTCGCCGGTCAGCTCGGTGCTGTCCTGGTTCTTCTCGTCCTTGGGCTGGAACGTGCCGATGCCGACCCGGTCCTTCTCGCTGATCACCAGCCGCCGCACGACCACGTGCTCGAGCACCTTGGCGTAGTCGCCGCCGCTGCGTTTCTGCAGCAGCTCCTGGTAGTAGCGCGACACCGGCGACAGATCGGACTCGAGCCGCAGTTTGTACGAGCTGCGCAGCTTCTTCTGCAGCGCCGTCAGCACCTTCTGCCGCACGTCGCGCGGCAGCAGCAGCAGCGGCTCCTCGTTCATCGGCGACATGACGATCTCGCCGTCGACCTTCCAGGCGAACGTGTACAGCGCGCCGACCGGGCTGCGCGAGTACAGCTCGAGTCCCTTCTTCAGCAGCCGCACGATCGTCGACTTCGACGAGCCGACCGGGCCGTGCAGCAGCAGCACGCGCCGTTCCGGCCCGAAGCCGTGCGCCGCCGCCTTCAGCATCGACATCAGGTTGTGCAGCGACCGCTCGAGGCCGAACACCGCGTCCTTGCCGTCCTCCATCGGATCGCCGAAGAAGCGGTAGCGGGTGACCTTCTCCTTGTCGAGCTCGACTTCCTCGACGCCGTAGCTGAGCACCATGTCGTACAGGCGTTGGTGGGCGGTGCGGACCACCAGCGGCTGTTCCTGGACCAGCCCGAGGTAGTCCTGGAAGGTGCCCTCCCAGTGCTCGTCCTGGAACTTCTTGACGTCCAGGGAATCGCGGATGAGTCCGTGCAGATCCAGCGTGTCGGTCATCGTCGTCGTCCTTCGCGCGCGGTCATGGCAAGCCAGGCCAGGGCCGCAGGGGATCTGCCCATCCTATCGGCCGTTCCCGGCGCGACCATGAGTCGTTGGCCGGGCCGGCGGGCACGGATTGCGCGCGCGGGGCTGTCGCAGCTCGGCTAGGCTAACCACCATGATGCAGGTGTTCCCCGCCCGCGCGCGGTGGCTCGTGCTGCTGTCCTTGCTGCCGCTGTGTTGCTGCGGCGGCAACTCGGGTCCGGTCGACGGCAAGGCGGCGCTGGCCCACGTCGAACGGCTGGTCGGCTTCGGTCCGCGCCCCGCGGGTTCCGCCGAACTCGGCAAGGCCACCGATTATCTGGTTGCCGAGCTGCAGAAGCTCGGTCTGCAACCGCAGCGCCAGGAGTTCACGCCCGACGGCGAGCAGATCGGGCTGCGCAACGTGTGGGTGCAGATCGACGGCGAGGACCCGCAGCACGGCCCGATCCTGTGCCTCGGCGCCCACTACGACACCAAGCTGGCCGACGGCAAGGACGGCCGCCCGCCGATCCGTTTCGTCGGCGCCATCGACGGCGGCGGCGCGCCGGCGGTGCTGCTGGAGCTGGCGCAGGTGCTGGTGAAGCAACGCCAGCCCAAGGTCAACGTCTGGCTGCTGTTCCTCGACGGCGAGGAGTCGATCGCCTGGGAGTGGAACGACAAGCGGGCACTGCTCGGCAGCCGCTACTTCGTCGCCACGATGAACCAGGACAAGGCGCGCTTTCCCGCCGGCCTCAAGGCGCGACTGCAGGCGTTCGTGCTGCTCGATCTGATCGGCGACAAGAACATCAAGATCGACCGCGACGGCAATTCGAACCCGGCACTGCAGAAGATCTTCGAACAGGCGGCGCAGGCGATCGGCGAGTCCGCGCGCATGTACCGGCATCCGACCAGCCAGGAGATCGCCCAGGCCACCCAGCGCGGCAGCAACTGGGGCACGATCGACGACCACATGTCGTTCGCCAATTTCGGCATCCCGTCGGTGCTGCTGATCGACTTCGCGCTGCGGATCCCGCCGAGCCTGCAGAAAGTTCCGCGCGGCCAGCAACCGGAGACCGATCCCGCCTACGCCCAGTGGTGGCACACCGCCGCCGATGACCTCGACAAGATGTCGGCCGCGGCGCTGGCGTTCACCGGCTACCTGGTCGTGCAGGCGCTGCCCGAGCTCGAGGCCTTCTGCCGGAAGAAGTAGCCATGCGCCCCCGCTTCGCCGTGACGCTGCTGATGTTTGCCGCCTGCACGACCAGCGCCGCCTGTGGCCCGCAGGACGCCGGCGCCAGGACCAAGGCCGTCGCGCGCAAGGTGCGCCCGCTGAGCAAGGTCGAAACACCGGCCGATCTCGGCGAACGGGCGCTGGCCCACGTCGTGAACGTGGTCGCGTTCGGCGATCGCTACGCCGGCCAGCCCGGCTGGCGCAAGCAGCTCGACTACATCGCCGCCGCGATCGAGAAGTGCGGTCTGCGCGCCGAGCATGACGGCTGGACCGAGCCGAAGGAGAACCTGTTCTTCGAGAACCTGTCGGTCACGATCCCCGGTTCGCGCCAAGAGCGCATCGTCCTTGCCGCCCACCACGACACCAAACGCACGCAGGGTCATGACGATCCGGCGCACAACTTCGCGTTCGCGGGCGCCAACGACGGTGGCAGCGGCATCGGTCTGCTGCTGGCGATGCTGCCGGCGCTGCAGGCACACAAGGGCGCGGCGACCATCCAGCTGCTGTTCCTCGACGGCGAGGAGAGTCTCGACTGGGACTGGAACCACGCGGCCCGCGCGCTGTTCGGCAGCAAGCGCTTCGTCAAGGCGCATCGCGACGCGCTGCTGGTCGGCAGCGAGAAGCCGATCGTGGCGATGGTGCTGCTCGACATGGTCGGCCGCGCCGATCTGCATCTGCAGGAAGAGACCTACTCGACCGCGGAACTGCGCGAGATCCTGTGGTCGGCGGCCGTAGCCTGCGGCCACCAGCAGCACTTCTTTGCCGCCAGCAACGGCGCCGAGGACGACCACAAGCCGTTCCTGGACGCCGGCATTCCCGCGGTCGACCTGATCGACCTCGAGGGCAACCCCACCTGGCACAAGCCGACCGACACCGTGGCCAACCTGTCGGCCGCGAGCCTGCAGCAGGTCGGCGAAGTGGTGCTGACGATGCTGCCCGAGATCGAGCGGCAGTACCTGCCGAACAGGGCGCCGATCCGCTGATGCCGACGGTCCGGCGCGGCGACCGTTGCATCCACTACGTGCACGCCGGCGACGGCCCGGGCCTCGTGCTGGTGCCGGGCATCGGTTCGGGTGCGCGGTTGTTCGGCACGCTGCCGCGCCGCTTCGCCCGCGCCGGCTTCAGCTGCGTTGCGATCGATCCGGTAGGCCTGCCGCCATCGACTGCGCTGGCCGGGCCGTACGCGTTCGCCGACGCGGCGCAGGACGTGCTCGCGGTCGCAGCGCTGCTGCCGGCGCCGGTCACGCTGGTCGGCACCTCGCTCGGTGGCAAGGTGGCGCTGCTCGCTGCCGTCGAGCGACCCGAGCTGGTGCAGCGACTCGTGCTGCTCTGCAGTTCGGCGGTCGCCAGTGCCCGCGCGCAGCGGCTGCACCGCTGGTTCGAACTGCTGGCCACCGCCGTCCCTGGCGAGCTGCTCGGCGAGCTGGTGGTGCCGTTCCTGTTCGGCGCCACGTTCCTCGGGCGGCAGCCGAACGTGGTCTCGGACATCGTCGCGGCCCTGAAGCCGACGCCGGAGTCCCGGGTGCTGATGGCCAGCCAGGCCCGCGCGCTGCAGACCTTCGACGGCGAGGCGCTGTTGCCGCACTGCACCACGGACACGTTGTGCCTCGCCGGTGCCGAGGATCTGCTCACGCCGGCAGCCGAAGTCCTGGCCACCCAGCAGCGGCTGCAGCAGGGGCGCTTCCAGCTGATCGAACACGCCGGCCACTCGCTGCTGCTCGAGAGCGCTGCTGCCTACGAGCAGGTCGTGGCACACGCTCGCGCAATCCGCTGAGCTGACGCCAGCCGTGACTCCGGCGGCGATCGGCGCGGCGACCGGCGCTGTCTCAGCGGATCGTCGCCGCCTCGCCCGGCAACACGGTGACCCGGAGCGGACCCGAACCGACGCCCTGCACCTGGTAGGTACCGGGCACGATCGCCGTGACCGACCACCCTTCCGCTGCGGTGGCGAAGCGAACGAAGGCCGCCTGGCTGCCAGCGAGCACGCCTTCGCGTGGAAGCAGGCGCAGGGTCACGACCTGCTGCGGATCGCTGGGCGATGGCCGCAGCCGTTCATCCAATACCAGTCCGCCCGTGCTCACCAGGTGCACCGTCGACCGACCCGTGGGCGCATGCTCGACCTGCCCGGTGCCGATCTGACCCAGGGCATCCAGTGCCAGCACGCTGCCGTCATCGCCGAGGTTGGCAGCAACGCCGAGGTGGCCGTCGTAGATGCCGAGGAAACGCGGCGTCGGCAGTGGCCCGCTGCCGATCGTGAACAACTGCGCTTGTGGCGCGGCGCGACCGGTGACGTCCTCGACCGCAGACAGCAACCAGTGGTCGCCTGCCGGCGCCCGGAAACGCTGGTGCCGATACTCGCGCGCCAGCAGGTAGTCGGTTCCCGGTACCTGATCGAGGCTGCGCAGCACGCCGGCTTGTGGCCGTGCCACCTCGCCGACCGTCCAGATGGCCTGCGGACCGGAGCCATCGGCGGTGATCGGGCGCAGCGAAGGCCGCGTCGGCGAACCGGTGCGCAGCCACAGCCTGCCGCCGCCGATCCGCGGCAGCTGCGCGGGCCGTCCCAGGGCATCGGTCGTGACGGTGTAGTGTCGCACTGCGGCGCCTGGCGGCACATCGGCAAGCTCTTCGAGCAGTTCGAGCTGCTGGTTGCGATGGTCGGCGAACGTGACGTTGCACGGCACCAGCGGCGGCAGCGTGAACGCGAGCCGCATGGCGCGGAAGGCCCAGCTGTCGGGCAACGGCACTGGCTCGAAGCGCGTCCCGAAGTCCTGATGCAGCAGCAGCAGCTCCAGGTGTTGCTGCGGTGGCAGCGTGGTCGGCAGACCGTGCAGCGTGAAGTTGCCCTGCGGGTCCGTCGTGAACCTGCCTTCGACCCACGGCAACAACAGGCCGAACAGCTCGTCGACCACGCACGGCAGGACGCGCACATTGGCGATCGGCCGCTGATCGCGGTCCATGACCCTGCCGTTCATGTCCGTCGTCGGCTGGAGCACCAACGGATCCTGCAGGCGCACCTGGTTGGTCCCGAGCAGCGGGTAGGCCTCGGGTGCGCGCAGGCCCAGGTCCCTCCGGCCCGGCGGCGGGAACAGTTGGGCGATGACGAAGTCCCCCTCGACCGAGCGATCGGGCGGAACCCGGAAGGTGCCGGCAGAATCGGTCTCGGTGGCGCACAGACCCTGCTGCCCTCGCTCGAGGAACCACAGCAGCAGACGGGCGCCCACGGCTGGCGTGCCGACCGGTTGCACATACACCGACCCGATCAGCGCCGGTGGATTGGACGCCGGCGGCTCCGGATCGCGGACCGCGCCGATCCCGTTCGCCAGCGAGCTCGGCGACGGCAGGCCATCGATACTGGTGGCCGACCACCCGTGCCACTGCGCCACCTGGCCGGCGACAGTTCTGGCCTCGCCTGCCGCGCGCACGACTCTGGCCGCGTCACCGGCCTGTACTTCCAGCCGCACCCGCAGATCGCTGCGCTCCTCGCGCAGTGCCGCGTCGAATTCCCGATAGTCGACCACGTCGAAGTGGTACACACCGTGCCCGAGTTCGACCGTCGCGCCGTCCGGCGTGGCGACGACCATGCGGCGCTGCGAGTCGATCTCGACCGCGCCATCGACCAGCATCGGCCTGGCCTCGACGATCCGGACCTGCGAACCGCCCTGCAGCAGCAGCGTCGCCGCCGGCTGCCGCCGCGGTTCCGTGTCGTTCCACTCGAGTTCGGCGTGGCCGCCCGCAGCGACGGTCAGCGTGGCTCCTTCCGTGAGCACTTCGCCCGGGACCGCCGGCACCGACTGCGAGCCGTTCCCGAACCTGGCGTACTCGGCCGCCACCACCACAGCTCGCGCCGTGCGATCCACCTCGGCGTAGCCGCGCCAGAGCAGCAGGCTCATCGCGGCCAGGGCGGCACCGACGACCGTGCAATAGCCAAGCAGCCGGCGCATCCTGAACGCCCGGCTGGCTGCGCCATTGCAGCTGGTGACACTGCTGCCGGTGCCACTGCTGCCGGCGACACTACTGCCGGCGCCAGCCGATGGCTGCACAGGCAACACCGCAGGTGATGGTGTGGCGCGGCTCAACTCGCGGACCAGCCGTTCCACGGTCCGGCCGGGGAAGCCACGCGGGACTCCGGCTGATTCAGCCGATCCAGCAGCCGCTCCAGCAGCCGCTCCAGCAACGGACTCGCCCGCCAGCGCTCGCCGCAGGCGCCACACCTCGTGCTCGGCCCGCGACAGCGCCAGCGCACAGGCGCGGCAACCGTGCACGTGCAGATCCACTGCCGCCCGCAGGGCCGGCTCGAGTTCACCATCGGCATAGTCGCGCAGCAGTCCGCGGATACGCAAGCAGGACTCGTCAGCGGGCGGATACCGGCGGAGATCCTCCGGGTCGGGCGGCTGCAGCATCAGGTCCCCGGTATTCACGGGACGGCCCTCATGCTTCCATCACCCTTTCCAGCCGACTCTGCATGATGTCCTTGGCGCGGGCGACCTGGACCTTGACGTTGCTGATCGAGATACCCAGCGCCGCGGCAATCTGCTGGTTGGTGAGGCCGCGCATGTACTTCAGTTCGAGTGGCAGGCGCACCTTCTCGCTCAACCGCTCGAGCTCGGTGCGCACCAGCTGCTCCACGCCGACACGCTGTTGGCTGGGACTGGTCTGTGGATCGGCCACCAGCTGCGTGGCCTCCTCGTCGATACGGCTCAAGGACGGCAGGCTGGCCGCCCGGCGCCGGCGCAGCATGTCGCGGCAGGTGTTGCCGGCGATGCGCAGCAGCCACGGCTCGAGGTCACGACCTACGTCGTAGCGATCCTTCGCCCGGAAGAGCTTGATGAAGGTGTCCTGCGCCGCTTCCTCCGCATCCTCGGGCGCGCGCAAAATGCTCAATGACAGACCGTAGACCATGGACTGGTAGCGTTCGACAAGCTGCTCGAACGCCTCCAGATCCCCGGCCTGGACCTTCAGCATCAGGTCGTTTTCCGAACGTCCAACCAAGAGGGTGCGCGTCCTGTTCGGGTGAGGGCGTGAGCAGTATGCCCTCCCCTACGCGGCTCGTCCTCATGGAGGACCGTCTTTCTTGTGCACCGGCCCTCTTTGGCGCACGGGAGCCCGAAACTGGGAGCCAGGGCCGGGCTTTTTTACCTGATCTTCAAGGCCCCGTGCCATCGGTCCGATCCCACCATCGCAATGGCCAAGATCCCCGACAAGCAAGGCATCTTCTTCGAGCTCGATGGCGTGGTGCTCTCGCAGATCACCCTGACCGAGACCGGGGCGGTGCCGTTCGCCCCCCGCGCCCTCGAAGCCCTCGGTCGTATCGACACGCGACGGTTCCGCCTGTTCGTCGCCACCAGCCGGCAGGATGTGGCGTTTGGCCAGCTCAAGGAGCGGGATTTCACCCGCCTGTGCGAGCAGTTCGTGACCCGGTGCCAGGCCGAGAGCATCCCGATCACCAAGATCTATTCCTGCCCCTATCACCCCAAGGGCAAAGGCAGGTTCAAACGGGACTCCGTGTTCCGCAAGCCCGCGCCCGGGATCTTCAAGATGGCCCAGCAGGAGTTCGACCTGAACCTGGCGCGCAGCTGGATGATCGGCCACACGACCGCGGACATCCTCGCGGCGCAGCGCGCCGAAGTCGGCAGCATCCTGGTGCGCACGGGCCGCGGCGGACTCGATGGCGGCTACACCATCGAACCACACTTCATCGAAGACGACCTCTGGAACGCGGTGGCGCGGATCAACCAGTTCGAGCACGCGCTGCGCGTCTGATCACCCCCAGCCGAGGACGGCGGCCACCTGCCCGCCGGCCCTGGCCGCCTGGACGAACACCGCTTCGTCGACGGCGTCGCCACAGAGCCCGTGCAGCTGCTGCAGCCCGCTCATGCACGGCGTGGCGGCTGCCGCGCTGCCGACTCCCTCGGCTGCAGCACCGTGGCCGCCGGCCCGCAACCCGGCGGTGACCGCCGCAGCGGCCGAGTGCCAGCAGAACACCCGCTCGCAGGCGCGCGGCAGCTGCGTGGCAAGTTCGAGCCCGAGCGTCGCCATGCCGAGGTCGTGGTCCTCCTGGCCCGGCGCCGGCATCGCCAGGAAGCCCGCGCGCCGTTGCTCGGCCTCCACCGCCGCCGCGACGTCGTCTACACGGACCCAGCGGCAGCCGAGCTGATCCAGGGCCACGGCAAGGCCCGCATCGGCCATCGGCAGGAAGGCCACCGCCTGCATCCGCAACTCGTGAGCAACGCAAGCACCAGCGAGTACTCCGCGGCCGTGCAAGATCATTCCCGGCCGTTCGCCCCGCGCGCACAGCAGTGCATGCAGGAGGCCGCGGTAGCACGCCGAACGCCCGGGCTGCAGCATCTCGGCCTTCACCCGCACCGGGCTCGCGATTTCCACGCCTGGCAACCAACCGACCCCGAGCAGCGGGGTGGCCACGACCTGGCCCCGCAGCCGCGCTGCGGCCGCTTCGATCCCTGCCTGCTCCAGGCGGCCCATCCTGCGATCTTCGGGCTCGGGTGCACTTCCGGCAATGCCGTGTCAGGACTGGCACGCCGTCACCAGCGCCACATCGCCGGCCCCGCCCGCGCGGAGCACGCTGGCACAGGCGCGGGCCGTGGCCCCGGAAGTGCAGACGTCGTCGAGCAGGATGACCGCCGCACCGGCGATGGCGCGCGGCTTCTGCAGTTCGAAGGCGGCGGCGACGTTGCGCTCGCGGGAAGTCACGCGCGGGTCGCCCTGCGGCAGCGTGGCGCGGACGCGCGCAAGGATGCCTGGCCTGGCCGAAAGGCCCAGCCTCCGCCCCACCTGGTCGGCAAGCCAGGCAGCCTGGTCGAATCCGCGCGTTCGACGTTTCTGTGGGTGCAAGGGCACCGGCACCAGCAGGGCGCGGCGCCAGACACCTTCCAGCTCCCGGCCCAGTACCGCCGCCATCGCCCGCGCGAGCCGGCCGCCGGCGGCGAGGTCGGCGCGCAACTTGAAGGCACGGACCAGCGCACCCCCTGTGCCCCTGAAGCGGTACGGCGCCCGTGCCCACCGCAGGCCGCGCAGGAAGCGATGGTCTTCCGGGCAGGGTTCATCGGCGGCCAGCACCGGCTCTCCACAGCGCCGACAACCTGGGCCTGCCCGTTCGGCCAATTGGGCCAGGCATGGCGGGCACAGACCATCGGCAACGGTGCCACAGGCTGGACAGACTGGAGCCAGGACCAGGTCCAGCAGTCCAAGGCCCAGCTCGCGACTGTTTCGCCGCCAGATGCGATGCGCGGTCCTCACACTGGACCTGTGCCCAGCAAACGCCGGCGGTTACGCGGGAGACACCCGCCGCAGCTACCTGCCGGGCAGCGGCGAGATGTTGCGGATCCGGCTGTTGCGGTCCGAGAGCTGGGCCGGCTTCTGCGACGGCGCGGTCACGCCGAGGGCCTGCCGGACTTGATGGACGTAGGCTTCGACCGTGCTCTCGTCGGCCTGCTGCACACCCAGGATCGCACCGATCTCCTTGGTCAGCGCCATGTTGTCGGTGAACGACCACTGCTGGCTCTGGAAGAACTCGCGCAGCAGCTTCTTGAATGCACGCCGGGACGAATAGGCACCGATGAAGTAGACCGCCGCAGCGAAGGCGATGATGCCGGCACAGAAGGCGACCGTCGAAAGCTCCCCTTGCCACACACCCATGACCTGCAACAGGAAGCCGGTGGTGAGGAACAGGAAGCCGATCATCACCTGCATGTTGTTGAGGGCGGTGTCGCGCACCTTGTCCAGGCTCTTGGCCGCAAGGGCGAGCGCTTCCTCGATCGCACGGCGGGGTTCCCGGAAGCGGATCGAGTTGGCCAGGAAGAACACGCCAACCACGTTGCAGGTCAGGCCTACGACGGCAAGTTCTGGTGTTTCCATGCTGCGCTCAGGGGGGTGCGGCCCAACGCTCGGGGTTCCGGCCCGCGGAGTGGGTTGGCCCCGGAGGTCGCCCGGAGGCAACCCGCCAGTTGTGGAGAACCACCTCCGGCAGGCCCGCGGGAGTCTAGCCGGATGGGTCCGGAGCCACCATCGCGAGCCGGAATGTTGCCGCAAAGCCGAAGGATTCCCCCTGGCTTGCCCCCTCCCAGTTCCTAGATTGCGGCCCACTGGATGCCAGGAGTGCCCGACAAACCTGAACTCGAGCTCGACCGGGCCTTCGTCCGTGCCCTCAGCGGCCTCTGCCGGCTGCACCTGACGGACGCGGCCGAAGCCAGCGCCCAGCAGCGACTCGCGGCGGTGCTGCAGGCGTTCTCGGCCCTGCGTGCCGTCGATCTCGGCCAGGACGGCGACGGCGAGAATGTGGCCGCTGGCGTGCCCCTGCGACCGGACTTGCCGGAGCCGGTCCTGAGCCAGGAACAGGTGCTGGCCAATGCCAGCCAGAAGCTGGGCGGGGCGTTCCTGGTGCCGCGGGTCATCGAGGGATGACCGGCCCCCCGTTCTTGCCGGTCGCCGAACTGGCAGCGCAGGTCCGCACCGGCGAACTGCGCGCCGTCGACGTGGTCACCGCTGCACTGGCGCGCTGCCGGACGCGTGACGGCGACCTGCACGCCTTCGTCGAACTGACGACCGAGCAAGCACTGCGCGATGCCGAGGCCATCGACCAGCGGCGGCAGCGCGGTGCCATTCTCGGGCCGCTGGCCGGTGTACCGATGGCGCTGAAGGACAACCTGCTGCGGCAGGGCATGGTCGCCGCCAGCGGTTCGCGGATGCTGGAACACTTCGTCGCGCCGTACTCGGCGACGGTCGTCGAACGGATTGCTGCCGCCGACGCGGTGATCCTCGGCCGCACCAACATGGACGAGTTCGGCATGGGCAGTTCGACCGAACACTCGGCATTCGGGCCGACGCGCAATCCGTGGGCGCGCGACTGCGTGCCCGGCGGCAGCAGCGGCGGTGCCGCCGCAGCGGTCGCGGCCGACCTCGTAGCGGCGGCGCTCGGCAGCGACACCGGCGGTTCGGTGCGCCAGCCGGCGGCGCTGTGCGGCGTCACCGGCCTCAAGCCGACCTACGGCCGCCTGAGCCGTCACGGTCTGATCGCCTACGCCAGCTCGCTCGACTGCATCGGCGTGCTCGGCCGCTCGGCCGCCGATGTCGCCGCGGTGCTGGCGGCGATCGCCGGCGGCGACGACCGCGACGCCACCAGCCTGCGCGCCGACGTTGCCGACTACGGCGCGGCGTTGGCACAGCGCACCGACCTGCGCGGTCTGCGCATCGGCGTGCCGTGGCAGTTGAACGGGCCGGGCCTCGACGCCGAAGTGGCGGCGGCGACCGGCAGCGCGGTCGAAGCGCTGCGCCAGCTCGGCGCCGTGACCGTGGCCTGCGAACTCAAGCGCATCCAGCACGCGATCCCGACCTACTACCTGCTGGCCGCCGCCGAAGCCTCGTCCAACCTCGCCCGCTACGACGGCATCCGCTTCGGCCTGCGGCGCGAAGGCAGCGGCCGGCTCGAGTCGATGTACGCCGCCAGCCGCAGCGCCGGCTTCGGTGCCGAGGTGCAGCTGCGCATCCTGCTCGGCACGTTCGCCCTGCGCGCCGGCTACCACGAGGAGTTCTACGGCCGCGCCACCAGGGTGCGCGCGCTGCTGCGGCAGGACTTCGCCCGCGCGTTCGCCGACTGCGAGCTGATCGCCTGCCCGACGTCGCCGGTGCCGGCGTTCCCGCTCGGCAGCAAACTCGACGATCCGTTGGCAATGTACCTGTGCGATGCGCTGACGGTGCCGATGAGCCTGGCCGGCCTGCCGGCGCTGTCGCTGCCGTGCGGCTTCACCGCCGCCGGCCTGCCGGTCGGCCTGCAGTTGACCGCGCCGGCGCTGCAGGAGCAGCTGCTGCTGCAGACCGCGCACGTCTACCAGCAGCACACCGACTTCCACCGCCAGAGGCCGGCGCCGTGAACGACTTCGTCACCGTGATCGGCCTCGAAGTACACGTGCAGCTGCGCACGGCCACCAAGCTGTTCTCGCCGGCACCGGTGGCAGCGCTCGGCGAGCCGAACACGCGCGTGCACGCGATCGACCTCGGCCTGCCCGGCGTGCTGCCGCTGCCGAACGCGCAGGCCGTGCTGCTGGCGGTGCGCGCCGCCCTGGCGCTCGGCGGCGAGGTGCAGCGCAGCTCGCGCTTCGCGCGCAAGAACTACTTCTATCCCGACCTGCCCAAGGGCTACCAGATCAGCCAGTACGAACAGCCGTTCTGTCGCGGCGGCACCGTGCCGCTCGGCGACGGCCGCAGTTGCCGGCTCGAGCGCATCCACCTCGAGGAGGACGCCGGCAAGCTGATCCACACCACCGCCGGTTCGCTGGTCGACCTCAACCGCGCCGGCGTGCCGCTGGTCGAGATCGTCGGCATGCCCGACCTGCGCCGGCCGGAGGATGCGCACGCGTTCCTCGTCAACCTGAAATCGATCCTGCAGTTCACCGGCGTCAGCGACTGCGACATGGAGCTCGGCTCGCTGCGCTGCGACGCCAACGTATCGCTGATGCGCGCCGAGGCGACGCAGTTCGGCACCAAGGTCGAGATCAAGAACCTCAATTCGTTCAAGATGGTGCAGCGCGCGCTCGAGTACGAACAGCGCCGCCAGTCGGCGGTGCTCGCCGCCGGCGGCACGATCGCCGCCGAGTCGCGGCTGTGGAACGACGAACAGGGCGAGACGCGGCCGATGCGCAGCAAGGAGCAGGCGCCCGACTACCGCTACTTCCCCGACCCCGACCTGCCGCCGCTGCTGCTCGACGACGCGTTCATCGCCGCCCAGCGCGCCGCACTCGGCGAGTTGCCGGCGGCGCGGCGCGCGCGCTACCGCGTGAGTTTCGGCCTGCCCGACTACGACATCGACCTGCTGACCGCCGACCGGGCGCTCGGCGACTACTTCGAAGCCGTGGTCGCGGCCGCCGGCGAGCCGAAGACGGCGAGCAACTGGGTGATGACCGACGTGCTGCAGGCGCTGCGCGAGCGGCAGCTCGAGATCGCCGCCTTCCCGGTGCCGCCGCAGCGACTCGGCGAACTGCTGGCGATCCTCGACCACGGCGCGATCACCGTGGCGTCGGCGCGCACGGCGTTCGCGCGCATGCTCGAACGCGGCGAGGACGCGGCGGCGGCGATCGCCGCCCTCGGGCTGGAGAAGATCGTCGATCCGCAGGTGCTGGCGCCGCTGGTCGCGGCCGCGATCGCCGCGAACCCGGCGGCGGTCGCCGACGTGAAGGCCGGCAAGCAGCGCGCGCTCGACGCGCTCAAAGGCCACGTGATGCGCGCCACCGTGGGCAAGGCCGATCCCGCGACGGTCGACGCGCTGCTGCGAGCCCAGCTCGGACAGTGACCGCCGCCATCGATCCAAAGCCGTACGGACGCCCCGGAAGCCGCGCCGTTGCTGGCCTGCACGGCAGTGGTCATTTTGTATCCGAGCAGCCTGCGCGGGCGCTCAACGCACGGCGTCGAACCCGACCAGCTGCACCTGCGGCGTCAGGTAGTCGTCGCGCACCGGCTCCTCGCGGCACAGATCGGTCGACAGGTACTTCTTGTTCGAGTCCGGCAGCACGGTGACCACCGCGGCCGCGTCGCCGAACTCTTCGACCAGCTGCACGGCGCCGAGGAAGTTGGCGCCGCTGCTGATACCGACCGCGAGGCC
>Ga0209488_10000305_pt1 | contig 39778 bp, 39 predicted proteins | sample Rivendell_Oct201_8_FD_188349 | JGI IMG/M metagenome (GOLD analysis project Ga0209488, IMG submission 188349) | Vadose zone soil microbial communities from the Eel River Critical Zone Observatory, Northern California, USA -... | ecosystem: Environmental > Terrestrial > Soil > Vadose zone >...
CCTGGCTCAGCTGGCCGGCGGGATTGTCGCCGCAATCAATATCGCGGATGGTTCGCGAAAGTGGACCACCATGCCATTCGCCGGCGAGCGTGGCGGATCGCCTGCCGCAACCAGCGGAATTCCTGGTGTGGTGTTTACCGGCGCACTGGGCGGGATGTTTCGCGCGATTTCATCGGCCGATGGGCATCTGTTGTGGGAGTTCAACACCGCGGTCGAATTCCAAACCAAGAACGGAATCACCGCGAAGGGCGGCTCGTTGGGACAGCCCGGTGCAACGATTGCGGGCGGAATGGTTTTCCTGGGCTCCGGGTTTGTGGGTGGAGGAACAGGGTCCGCCGGTAACGTCATGCTCGCATTTGGGCCGGAGTGATTACTCCCATCGAGAATGAATTGGACGAGTCGAGAATTCCCCTCCTGAGGCACGAGCGGCTGCGAATGCAAGCCCGCGCGAAGCGTGAGCGCGCTAGCGCGAGACCTCAAGAAATTTCGCGCAGCCATAAAGACATTTTGGGTGGCGCGAAACGCCGGGTTGGTTCCAGAGCGCTGACCTTCAAGATGGTCGCAATGGAACCACCCCTCGCGGGATCCGCTTCGCGATCCCGCTGCCCTCCTGACTCAGGAGGGCAATACACCAACTTCCCATTCCAGATTTTCGTTATCGCAAAGGCGGCGCAGATCTGTAGCGGTCGATCAGATACAAAACAATTGCGAGAGCAACCAGGCTCAGTGGTGACACCAGCACCCCTAGGTGCAGCATCGAAGGAACAACCGCTGCGAAGATCCCAAGCCCCAAAAACCCCAATGCAAGCGGCTTGCTGTGCAACCACCATACCCGAATCAGCAGGTATACGAAGATGAACGGTACGGCGTAGAAGTAGTAGAGGTACATTGCAGTCCTTGACCGTTCGTTTGACCTATGGGTTCAAATGAATTCATGAACGACGCGCTGAGATTTGAAGTATAAGACGTGGAATCCGGCTCCCGGAGGATATGCAATGAAACGGTTCGCAGGACTCGTCATCTCACTCGCGATGGTAACAGTCGTTGCTGCGGTCTACGCCCAGCGTGCTGCGGCCCCCGCTCCTGCCGGCTCGGTTACCTCAAAAGCAGTAGTCGCGGCCAATACGTTCCTGAACGGGCTCAGCACGACCGAGCGTTCGCACGCCGCATTCCCGTTCAACAGCCCGCAAAAGTCAAACTGGTCGAACCTTCCCAGTGGGATCTATCAGCGCAACAGTCTGCGTCTCGGCGACCTGACGCCGGCGAAGCGAGACGCAACGCTTGCACTGGTCGCATCGGTGTTGAGTCGAGAGGGCTACCAGAAAGTTCAGAACATCATGAACGGCGATGAAGTGCTCAAGGGCAGCGGCGGGGGACGAACCGGAGGCCGCGCCGGAGGGGGCGGACGCGGAGGCGGCATTGCGTTTGGCCTCGACGAATACTACATCGCGGTGTTCGGCACTCCGTCGACAACGACTCCCTGGATGATTCAGTTCGGTGGCCACCATCTGGGAATCAACGTCACCATCGTCGGCGGCAACAACGTCATGACGCCGAGTCTGCCTGCAGCACAGCCGGCAAAATACGCGCTCAACGGCCAGACGATCCGCCCGCTCGGCAACGAGAACGACAAGGGATTCGCGCTGATCAACGCACTCGATGCGGCGCAACGCCGCATGGCCATCTTGAATTACCAGGTTAACGATCTGGTGCTCGGTCCAACCGAGGACGGCAAAGTGATTCAGCCCGAAGGCATCCTCGCGTCAGCGTTGAACAGCAACCAGCAGAACATGCTGCTCGACGTTGCGCACGAATGGGTCGGCATCCTCAACGATGATGCAGCCGCCGCAAAGATGGCGGAAATCCGGCAGAACCTCCCGCGAACTTATTTTGCGTGGAGCGGTTCGACGAGCAACGGCGGCCTGGCCTATTTTCGAATTCAGGGACCGACGGTATTGATCGAATACGCGCCGCAGCAGGGTGATCTCGACCACATCCACACCATCTATCGCGATCCCACCAACGACTACGGCGCGAGACTGGTCGCGCCATGAACGTGCGCATCGCTGGCATTTTGATTTGCGCGGCCGTGCTCGGTGCTCTGCTTCCGCAGCCGGCGGCGGCGCACCGCCTCGACGAGTATCTGCAGGCAACTCGAATTTCCGTGGAGCGGAACCGCATGGATTTGGCAATCGATCTGACTCCCGGTGTGGATGTCGCCCAAAAAGTAATGGCGTTGATCGACAGCAACCGCGACGGGAAGATTTCCGACAGCGAGGGTACGGAGTACGCAAAGAGCGTGTTGAGCTCCATGTCCCTGAAGCTCGACAATCGGCGCCGGCTTCTCACGCTTACCGGTAGCCGCTTCCCTTCTTTTCTGGATATGAGTCATGGCGAAGGAGTCATTCGCCTCCAGGCCACCGCCGCAATTCCTGCGACATCGAGCGGCCCGCATGAACTCGAGTTTGTAAACACGCACCAGCTCGACATGGGTGTGTACCTCATCAACGCGATGGTTCCTGCCGACAAACAGGTCCGCATTACGGACCAGCACCGCGACACCCTCCAGCACGAATTCAAAATGGACTACCGCGTCGTAGAGGCCCCGCGCGGGTGGGCGGTATCGTGGCTGCTTCTCGGAGGATTGGGATTGGCGACGATGCTCTGGAGAAAGGAAGCTCTTCGAAAGGCCCGTCAGGCGAGCCCCGTTGTCTTCGGATTGTTGTTGGCGTCGATGGGTGCAGCCCTATCCTCGTCGACGTTCGAGGCGGCTCGGGCACAGAGTACCCCAACCGCAATTGACGATCGTGAGTTCTGGCGCATGGTAACGGAAATGTCCGAGACCGGCGGCACATTCCCAAGGCAGTACATGTCGAATGAAGACTCGGCGCAATTTGTCATTCCGGATCTCAAACGCGTGACGCGGCCCGGCGGTGTGTACATGGGTGTCGGACTCGAGCAGAACTTCACCTACATTGCTGCGGTTCAACCCAGGCTGGCGTTCATTGTGGATATTCGCCGCGACAACATGATGGAACATTTGTTGTACAAGGCGCTCTTTGAACTGTCGACGGATCGCGCCGACTTCCTGTCACGGCTGTTGTCTCGGAAACGTCCGGCCGGGCTGAATTCGAATTCCAGCGCCAGAGCGTTGCTTGATGCGTTCCAGCCGCTGGCTGCGGATGCCGCGCTGTATGACGACAATCTGCGTATGGCGATCGATCGCCTGACCAATGTTCACAAACTCCCATTGACCGAAATCGACAAGGCCGACATGACGCGAATCCTGAATGTCTTCCGCACCACCGATCCGAATACGCTACGCGGACAAGGAGACAACACGAATCCGACTTACCTTCAATTGATGACGGCCACCGACCTCGAAGGGCGCAGCCAGAGTTTTCTCGCGTCGGAACAGAACTTCAAGGTGGTTCAGGACCTGGAACAAAAGAATCTCATCATTCCGCTGGTGGGCGATTTCGCAGGTAACAAGGCCATCGTGAACGTTGGGATTTATCTGAAGGAACACAGAGCCAGCGTGAATGTCTTCTACGTATCGAATGTGGAACGCTATCTTTTCGATCAGGGCGACGACGCGAAGAAGTTTTACATGAACGTCGGCGCGCTTCCTCTCGACGGGTCGAGCACCTTTATTCGATCGGTAACCAGCGACATCAGCGTCCGCCTCGGCATTCCCATTCCGGACAGCACCGCGAAATGGCGGTCGTTTCTCGTGCCGATCAACGATTCGCTGAAGGCCTTCGCGGCTGGCCAGCTCCAGAGTTACCGCGATCTGTTCGCGGCGCCGGCGCCAACTCGCTAGAGAGAAAAGTCGCCGAAGGCCACCGAACAGCTGTCGGCGCGGTCGATGAGCGGAGCGAATGCAAGCCCGCGCGAAGCGTGAGCGCGACAGCGCGAAACCTTAAGAGATTTCTCGCAGCGATCAAGGAATGACCGCGCAATACCTGTCAACAAGAATCACTGCTAAGTCAGGATCGTGCGCGGTCATAGACCGCGCCCACAGCTATTTGGATGCGCATCGCGCAAAATCAGTTCGCTTTCGCCTGGAGTTTTTCCGGATGAAGGATCAACTTCTGCACCCGCCAGTTGACGATCTCTGCGACGTAAAGCTCGTTTTCCGACGGACACGCGATTTCGTGAATCCAGCCGAATTGTTTGGGCTGCTTGCCGGCGCGGCCCAGCACTCCGAGAATCTTGCCATCGAGCGTCATCTTATAGATCCGTCCGGGAAACGCATCCGCCGCATATAGAAACTGATTCGGCCCCGGCGTAATGCAGACAGCCCATGGAGAGCCCGCGTGCTGGCTTCCGACGGTTTCATCCGTTGGGACAGGACCCATCCACGGCCTGGCATCGGGCGGGACGGGAACATCGAGTTTCATCGCTCTCAGGAACTTCCCATCCGGGTCGAACACCTGAATCCGGAAATTACCGCGGTCGCCAACGTAGATATTTCCGGCCGCATCGGCAGCGATGCTGTGCGGAGTATCGAACTGGCCTGTTTTGTTTCCTGGTTCTCCAAACGACTTCACCCAATCGCCGTTCTTGTCGAACTTGGCGACTCGGGCATTGATGTACCCATCGCTGATGAAGATGTTGCCTTGGCGGTCCCATGTCACATCCGTAGGCTGACGGAACTGGCCATCGATCGGCGCACGCGGCGGGGTGACGCGAGACCATGGAACGGCGGTTTCATCCGAAGCTTCCTTCTTGCGCCCGAACACCATGTCCACGCGGCCTTCCGGATTGAACTTGATGACCATGTCCGAACCCTTGTCCACGGCCCAGATGTTGTCGTCCTTGTCGATGCGAACCGTGTGCGCGTACGACCATGCGTACAAGTTGTGCCCGATCTCTCGGAGGTATTTGCCCTCCGGTCCGAACTCGAGCAACTGCGCTGCGGTCGCGCCATACGCCGGCCCGGTCACATTGCCGCGGCTGAATACAAACACGTGACCTTTGGAATTGACGGCAACTCCACCGACTTCGCCGAAATAAAGATCCGCTGGAAGCTTGAAAAAGTTCGAAACGGAATCATATGGAATTTCCGGCACGCGCTGCTGGGAGAACATCAGTGCCGCGCACATCAGAGAGAGCATCAGGAGTGCTGACAAAATCTTCACCGAAAACCTTCCTTTCATCGTGGGGGTGAATTCAAGGACAGCTAAATTCCCCACCTGAGTCAGGAGGGGTGGCGCGAAGCGCCGGGGTGGTTCCATAAGGAACCATCCTGAAGCTCAGCGGCTTTGGAACCACCCCTCGCGAGATCCGCTTCGCGATCTCGCTGCCCTCCTGACTCAGGAGGGCAACGCCTTCTCACAAATCATTCACAGCTTACTCAAGCGCGTTAGGGCAGCGCATACGCAATCACCTGCGCCGCGGCGCGCGGGGTGACCGAGCCTTCAACCGCGACCACGACGTACTGCTTGCCGCGGTACATATACGTCATCGGCACGCCCACCGGTGGCCCAACCGGCGTCTGTGTTTCCCAGATTGTCGCGCCAGTCTTCTTATCCAGAGCCCGGAAGAAGGGCTGTCCGGTATAGCCTTCACCGACAAACAATAGCGCCTTAGTAACCATCAACAATCCCGCGCGCCCCGTGCTGCCGGTCTTTGGCAATGTCACACCCTTCAGCAGCGGATTGTTCTTCACCGCGGGTGGCGTATCGCCGTTCACCACCTGCCAGGCCTGTTCCCCTTTATTCAGGTCGATGGCCGTGATGCGGTTCCATGGCGGCTTCACGATCGGCAGTCCCTGCACGGTCGGAGCAATGCTGCCGGTACCGATCATCGGAAGATCGGTTTCACCGGGATTCGGCTTCATGACTCCATAGACGGCCGTATCGGTTCTGGTGGCCGAAGCCACATACAAGTATCCGGTCTCGGGATCCAATGCACCGCCTTCCCAGTTGGCGCCGCCGGAACCGGGGAATGTCAATGTACCTTTCAGTCCCATCTTCGGATCCACGAGAGACGGAGGCGTGAACAACGGTCCCATTCGAAAGCCTTCCACGGCCTGCTGCGCCAATCCTTTCACCTGCGGCGTAAAGTCGATCAGATCGGCGGCACTCATTCCCTGCCGGTCGAAGGCAGGAGGCTTCGAGGGAATCGGCTGTGTCGGGGAAGTCTTCTCGCCGGGCACATCGGTTTGCGGAACGGGACGTTCAACGATCGGCCACACGGGATTCCCATTGGTCCGGTCGAAAACGAATGCGTATGCCGTCTTCGTGAGTTGAACCACCGCCTTGATCCGGCGTCCGTCGACGGTGATGTCCGCCAGGATCGGAGAGGACGGAGGATCGTAATCCCAGATATCGTGATGAATGATCTGCTGATGCCAGATGCGCTTTCCGGTTTTGATATCAAGTGCGACAAGCGACGAAGAAAACAGATTCGCGCCCGGACGCTGCCCGCCGAACTGATCTCCGGTCGCGCCTTCCACCGGCAAATACAGATACCCCAGCTCTTCGTCAACTGTGAACGGCGCCCACGATCCGGTATTGCCCGAGTATTCGTTGGAATTGTTTTCCCAGGTATCGGCGCCGAATTCGCCCGCTCGTGGAATGGTGTGGAACGTCCACACTTTTTTGCCCGTCCGCGCATCGAACGCCATGATGTCGCCCTTGGGAAATTTCTTCGATTTCGGCAGGCGACCGTTTTCCAGCGAAGTCGGAATAACGACGATGTTGCCGAACACCAACGACGGCGACGTGTTCATCAGGTGGCCGATCGCCGGATTGAAGTTGGCATCCTTCTCGACCTCTTTGGTGAGATCAACAATTCCCTCTTTGCCAAACGACGTGATCGGATGGCCGTTCTTTGAATCCAGAGCTACGAGCTGGTAACCGGGCGTGACCGTGAAAATTCGCGATTGCTGCCCGTCGGTCCAATACGCGACGCCGCGGCTGTTCTTCCGCACTCCGTCGGTGCGCGAACCTTCATCAAGACGCCACGTCCAGATCGTTTCACCGGTTCCAGGATCGGCGGCAACGACGGCGCGGCGATCTCCAGCGGTGAAATACAAAACACCGTTGACCATGATCGGTGTGGTTTCGTTTTTGATTTCGGGCTGGGAGCCGAAGTTATCGCCGTGCCAGACCCAGGCAATCTGGAGGTTCTTGACGTTCGAGGCATTGATCTGATCCAGCGGCGAATATCGCGTATTGCCGCCATCAGCACCCGTGCGGCGCCATTCGCCGTTGGCCGGCGCACCCTGCGGGCCGGCCACCATCAGCGTTGCAACCAGAGTCACACTCAGACACACAGGCTTCAACCGAAGCAACATTACCGACATTTTGCTTCTCCTTTTTGAGAACGAGTCCACGAACATATTGCCCTCCTGAGTCAGGAGGGCAGCGAGATCGAAGATCTCGCGAGGAGTGGTTCCCAACGGAAACACTCCTGCGCCGGGAATTCGGTCCTTTCCGATCTCTACGATTTATTTCGGCGCGGGCTTCGACAAGTAATCCTGCGACTCCGCCTCGCTCATGAGCGGCGCGACCTTGTCCGGATCAATACGAACCATCATGTAATTGATGTGATCGTCGATCTTCGTAAACCAGTGGCCGGTGCCTGCGGGAATGACAACGACATCGCCCGCCTTCAGTTGATGCGCCACTCCGTTCTTGATGTCTGATCCGTTGTTCCCCGGACCATTGCGCTCAACGACAGTGCGTTCGTCCGCCGGACGGCGCTGCCTGTTGGTAATATCGGGGCCGAGCATCAACGTCGCGGTACCGGAAATGATGTAGTACACCTCGCTGACCTGATCGTGCTCGGCAACCGAATTGGCAGTGGGCGTGGCCAGTTTCCCTCGATACACGAGACCGATGCCGACATTGGACTTTCCGATGTCGACTGCCCTCACCCGCTGATCCACAAGGTTTTCGGCAATGGCCTTTTTCGTATAGGCATCCAGTTCGGAGGCCGGAATATATGTCCCGGGACACATCCTGCATGTCGGTTGCGGATCGGTGGGATTAATCCGAACCTGTGCGAGCAATACCCCCGCGGTAACGAGCACCGCGCCAAATCCCAGAAGAAGTTTTTTCATATGCACCTCGATGTCTCTACTTTTTGGGCCAGGGCACACCCTGGCTGAGCTTCGTGACCGGTCCAACGCCCTTATAGATGAAGCGCTGCACGCGGGCCCCGGTATAGGTTTCGGTGGCGTACAGATTACCTTTGGAATCGGTGTCCAGATTATGAACGCCGAAGAACTGACCCGGCTGACGTCCTCCATCTCCAAATGCCGTCAAAACCTCCATCGTGCTTCGCAGCACGATGCTGATCTTTTCGTCGACGCCGTTGGCCATGTAAATATAGGTCTGCTGCGGATCCTTCGAAAACGTCATGTCCCATACCGAACCGGAACGCAGCGTGTTCTTGTCGAAGAAGTACTCCTTCACGAAGCTTCCATCTTTCCGGAACACCTGCACGCGATCGTTCACACGATCGCAAACATAAACGAACCCGTCCTTCGAAACGTCGGCGCAATGCACCGTATTGAAATGTTTCGAAACCGGATCCGCCGGATTGTAGGCCGGCACCGGAGTGTCGTCGGGCTTGTTGCCATAGGCGCCCCAGTGTCGTTTGTACGCGCCGGTATCGGCATCGATGACGACCACACGTCGGTTCCCATAGCCATCGGCGATATACAGATCGTTGCTGTCCGGGTCCGGATATATTTTCGCCGCCCGCCAGAAATTCTTCAGATCGTTGCTGCCGTTGTGCTCACCCTGCTTCCCGATCTGCAGCAGGAATTTTCCGCTGCGATCGAACTTCAGGAGCTGCGTATCCGTATTCCCGTTGCCGCCGATCCAGACGTTGCCCTTGTGATCGACGGTGATGCCGTGATTGCTCTCGGGCCATTCATACCCTTTGCCCGGACCGCCCCAGGAATTGACCAGGTTTCCCGCGGCATCGAATTCCAGAATCGGCGGGGCCACCTTGCAGCACACGCCGATCGGAGGCGTGGCATCGGCGGCTTTAAAATTATCTTCAACGGTCCCAGGCCGATGGATGATCCACACGTGATCCTGGGTATCGACGAACAGGCCGATGGTGGACCCGAGTACCCAGTGGTTCGGCAGGGGCTTCGGCCAGTAGGGATCGACTTCGAATATCGGCGCCTGCTTTGCTGCAGCGCGGCTCTGGGCGACGCTGATTTCCATCGATAGAGGGAAATAGAACGCGCCAACCAGGATCACCACAATCAGACAGGCACCAGCAGTTCTGAGTTTCATTGCTGCCTCCGGATTTCACAACACAGGACCTTGTGCTGGAGAAGTGGTGTTTGTTTATCGTTCCCCGGAGGTGGTTGTCAAGGGCCGAATATGCGGCCGTCAGACGTTGTTGTGAATTGCTTTCTTGAGTTCCTCGGCGATGTTCAAGTCGAACGGCTCCTTTGGAATATTGGCGCTGTCCGCTCGGGCTTTGGCATTGGCAACGAACTGGTCGAGTTCCATGCGCGATGGGTTCTCTTTCAACTTCCAGCGGCCATTCGGCCCGAGGTCGGCAACAGGCTTCACAATGTCATCGACTTCATCTTTCGGAATTTTCTTTTCGTATACGCCCCGCGCGAAGCGCTGCAGATTCAGAATCGCATCGGCCTTTTCCTTCGCGGTCATGTCCGAAGGCTCAATGTACTTTGCCCGGGCGGCCTGCACTCCAGCCAGCGGCAGCAGAGGGCTGTCGCCGATTGTCTTGGCGATGCGCGCCATGTCTTCGGTATTGATCTTTCCGGATTTGAAATCGTCGCCAAGCTGACGGACTTCCGCGAGTATTGTTTGACGTTGATCCTCCGGGAGACCCGACTGGCGGACAATTTCCTGGGTTGCCTGGACAGCCACGTCCGCGGCCCATGTCTTCCAATGCGTGGCCACATAGATTCCGGCGCACACTGCGAGCAGCGCAATGACTCCGAGAATGATGAGAACAATCTGGAGGGCGCCCCCTCGTTTACCTGAAATTCTGGACATGCTCGGTTCCTCCTGTTGGACTGCGGATGCACTCTACAACATATCGATATTGCTGGAATGAAAATCACCCAGTGTCCAGAAAATTGTCGCGCGAAGCGCAACCGGACAGCTGTAGGCGCGGTCGATGAGCGGAGCGATATGGATCAGTCTTGAATTCGCTTGCCGGAGGTGGTTGGCACGGTCCAGAATCGGCGCGATACGCGCTTACAGCTTTGGAGGTCTCCGATGAATCGCCGTGACCTGTTTAAACATTCCCTGGCCGTGTCTGCAATGTCTGCGGTGTCGATTTCCGAGGGACGCGCTGCAGCGATGCCGGGCGCCGTTGCCGAATTTCCCCAGGCCCCAGGGCTGACAAAGTCCGTCGCGGAGTTCATCGTCAACACCAGATACACGGATATTCCTGCTGACGTCCTCGAGCTTGGCAAGAAATCCATTCTGGACAGTCTGGGAGTGGCGTTGGCAGGATCCGCGTCGGAGACCGGAGCTCTGACACGGCAGTACGTGCAATCGCTCGGAGCCGGCAGTACCCCGGCGACAATTATCGGCTCGGGAATGAAGGCCCATGCGCGTTTCGCCGCATTTGCCAACGGAGTTTCGATTCACGCCGACGATTTCGACGACACCCAGCTTGCGGCGGCAAAGGATCGGATCTATGGGCTGCTCACGCACCCGTCCGTCGCAGTTCTGCCTCCGACTCTCGCGCTGTGCGAATTAGGAAGGCGCAGCGGGAAGGATTTCATGCTGGCCTATCACCTCGGCGTGGAAGTGGAGTGCAAGATCGCCGAATCGATTTCGCCGCGTCACTACGATGAAGGATTTCACACTACCGGAACCTGCGGATCATTCGGCAGCACTGCAGCGTGCTCGAAATTGCGCGGCCTGGACGTCCGGCAGACAACGTTTGCGCTTGGCATCGGCGCCACTCAGGGCGGCGGGTTCCGAGACAACTTCGGCTCGATGACCAAGCCGTTTCATGCCGGCCACGCCGCAGAAAATGGAACCGTCGCTGCGGACCTCGCGGCAATTGGATGGACGGCAGCCGACAATATTCTCGAGGCTCCGCTGGGATTCTTCCAGGCGGAAGGAGGCGGCTTCGATCCGAATGCGATTGTCGGCCGATTCGGAAAACCCTGGACGCTGGCGTCGCCCGGCGTGTCGATCAAACCGCATCCGTCGGGATCGCTGTCGCATCCGGCGATGGGAGAGATGTTGCGATTGATCCAGCAAAACGACATCAAGGCGGCAGACGTTGAGAAGGTGGATGTCGGCGCCAATCACGCAATGCAGACTTCCCTGTTGCACCATCGGCCCACCACCGGGCTTCAGGGGAAATTCAGCATGGAGTTCTGCCTTAGCATTCTGCTGCTGGACCGCAAAGCCGGCCTCAATGAGTTCCAGGATCGCGTGGTCCAGCGTCGCGACATTCAGGACATGGTTTCGCGGATTAATTTCTATACCGACCCGGAGGCGGAGAAAGTCGGGCTCGATAGGATGACGAGCATCCTCGCGATCCATTTGAAAAATGGGAAAGTGATCACAGGCCGGGCGGATATGGCCAAGGGCAGTCCGACCAATCCCATGAGCTATGCCGAAGTCGCCGACAAATTCCGAGGCAGCGCCGAATTCGCGAAGTGGCCGGCGGCCAAAACCGAGTCCATAGTTGCGTATGTCCGCACGCTTGAAAACGCAACCGACATTCGACAACTTGCGGCGTTACTGAGCCGTTGAAGCGTTACTGTCCGGCGGTGATCCTCACATCGATCGTCTGGTCGGAAGATTCCGTCACATGAATCGCCTGACCCTGCGGCTCGTACTTCTTGATTAGATCCGGATCGAACCAGGCGTTATCCTCGATGGATTCCCACGCATAAATCTTGTAGTCGCCCGGCGCGAGACCGCGCAAGGAGAAATGCCCGTTCTGATCGGTGGCAGCGTTCCGGAATAGTTCCGATCGGTCGCGATGCAAGTCCGGAATGAGAACAACTCGAACTCCCGGAGCGGGTTGCCTTCGAGCGTTGTTGACGGTTCCCTCGAGGCGGCCGGTCTTCGGACTCAGGGTGATTTCCATCGTTCCCGCGGAAGACTCCGAGAATTGCATCGGATTGTTCAATATGTCGATTTGATTGAAGCGCGCTTCCTTGACGTAGTAATCGACGGGCCATAGGAGAAGCCCGAAGCGGTACTCTCCGGTCCGCACTGCGGGAAACACAAATGTTCCGTCAGGATTTGGCGTTGGGGGAAGCCCCAGCGACGCCGTCGTGAGGACTCCGTTTATCGATGGCTTCAACTGAATACGCGTCGTGTTCACGACAGGCAAAGGCAGCACGCCGATCCCTTCAATGGTGAGTCGTCCGTTGATGGATGTGCCGGCACTCAAGGTCAGTTGGATTCCATCGATATCGGAATTGACGACGCTGACGGCCGCCTGTGCACTTGCGCCCGCACCGGTGGCAGAAGCTGCACCGCGGCCACCGCCACCGCCAGCCATCGCCTGAACAACATATTCTCCAGGCGCAACGGAAGGCACTTCGAACGTCCCGGCTGCGGAGTCGTATCGGGCCGTTACGGTCGCGGCGCTGAGGCCTGTCAAAGTGCGGGGAATAAAAAAGACAGTGGCGGAGGACGGAGGCTGGCCGGAATTCGCATCGACCAGGCGCCCGCGTACTCGGAAGGGCTGCGGGCGCGGAAGCAGAAAATCGACACCACTCAAATCGGCACCGGAGGGAACCTCAATGACCGATCCCGCAGTGACGTCGGAGGCTCCCGGATAAAAGATCATGGGATACCGTTCACCGGCAACTTCGTTGGGACTGGAGCCAGTATTCGATGCAAATGTGATCGGCCCAGTTGAACTGGTCGTCTCGTAATGCACGATTGCCCCGCCATACGAGGAAGGTGAAGATCCAGCCGCAACGTAGTAACGGCCAGGCGTCACCCAATAGATCCGATACTCACCGCGGTCGTCGGTTTTCCCTGAGCCAACCGATTGAAATGACTTCTGGCCGGCAGAATTGAATACAGCGTGCAACAGTTGGACCGAGGCTCCCACGGCTGGCCTTCCATTTGCATCCTGAATTCGTCCGGTAACATTACCCGCCGGTATCATCGGAATCGAGACGTCCTTCAGCGACTGTCCCGTAGTCAAAACGATTGGGATTCCCTGGCCCGGGAACACACGCTGGCCGTACTCCTGGCGTACGAACCCATTCGCGGCAATGCTCAGGCGATAGTTTCCGGCTTCGAGATCACTCAACGTAAACCGTCCCTGGCTATCGGAGACAACATCCCCACTTCCCGAAAGAGAGCGTGCCAAAAGAGACGCAGTATCCAGATCGCTTTGTGCAACGATGCGTTTGACTTCGCGAAAGAGATCGGTGTTTTCAATGGTAACGCCATCCAGACTTGGGTTGGCGCCGGCTCCGAACACCAACAACGTAATCCGGGCTCCGGCAATCGGCGCTCCGGTTTGGCTGCTGACCACGACGCCTTCGATCGATGCTTTCAGCGGCGGCCGTTGGGTCTGAACGATCGGTTCTGGAGATATCAAACCAGCAAGAGCAGCAACGAGAATACGTGTGGGCGCTGCGGACTGAACCATTGGCACTATCGATGCCTTCAGCGGCTGCAACATCGGAGGAGCTTCGGCGGTTTGCGCGCGCATCGGCGTGGACTGCCACGCGCCTGCAACCAGCAGCGTCACCACAATGATCACCGCGGTGATTCCTTCACGCCAGTCCTGCTGTTCCACTTGATGACCGAAGAGCCGCAACACTCGATCCTTGACGCCGTGGCCCGCCGCCGCAAGCGCGAGCGCCGGCGTTTTCGAACGGGCGTCCTCCAATTCAACGAGCGCCTGAGCGTAGATCATCGCGTCACCGCACACCTGGACTGCGAGGTCGTCGCAGCAGTTCTCGCGTTCGCTGCGGATGCGTGCCGACAGCCACCACACCAGCGGATGATAGAAGAGCAACGATTCGACACACCGCTGCAGAACATTCACCAGGAAATCATGCCGGCGAATGTGCGCCAGTTCGTGAGCCAGCACAGCGCGCAACTGATCGGGGTTCAAACCCGTGATTGCGCTCATCGGCAGCAGCACCACGGGCCGCAGCCAGCCGATCGCCGCCGGACCGTCGATGCGCGAACTCAGCAGCAGACGAACAGGACGCGAGAATCTCAGAAGTTCCTTCATGCGATCGAACAGAACCAGAACTTCCACCGGCACATTCGCCGTGGCGCGATGCACCAGTCGGCGAGTGGCCTGCCAGCCCAGAGTCCAGCGCACCGCACTGATCACGACACCGGCACTCCAGATCAGAATGAGCCACTGCATCCACGCGCTGGTGCTGGCGTTTCGGAAGGACACATTCAAAACGACAGACGGATCCAGCTTGTAAATCGCGAACCGGATCAATTTCTGAAATGCCGTTCCCGCGGCCGAATAGAAAACAAAAGTCGCAACGGGCGCCGCCAGCATCAGCATCAGGGCGGATACCGAAACCGTGTATCGCACTTCGGCAGTTTTGCGCGCGAGCATCCGCAGCGTCACGGCCGCGATTCCCGCCACCAATGCACCCTCCCAGATGAAGTGAGCCAAAGTCCATGCCAGACGTTCGATGATCATCGCCGCTTTCCTTTCTGACCTTTTTCGTGGTCCTCCAGAATCTGACGCAGTTCCGCAATTTCTTTTCGCGAAGTCCGCTTCGCGCCCAGCATCTCCATGAGCATTCCGCGCGCAGATCCACCAAATACGCGGTCGAGAACATGCGATGCCATCTGACGCTGTACCTGCTGGCGTCCGACTGCCGGCCGATACACGTGCGACCTTTCGGATTCGTCGCGGGCGACGAGTCCCTTCTCTGCCATGACCTGGAGTTGCTTCAGTGTCGTGGTGTACTGCGCCTGCTTGGTCTCTGCCATATGTTCGTGCACCTGGCGGACCGTTGCCGGACCCATGTCCCAGAGCACGTGAAGGATTTCAAGTTCCGCCTCGGTTGGTTTCGGTGGCTTGCGATTGGTGATTTTCATAATGAAGTACGAACACCGTACTACGACGGATATCGTATGTCAACGCTTTCGTAATGCAAATCTTATTTTCTCCGAACGAAGGAAGCCAGATTGCCCTCCTGAGTCAGGAGGGCAGCGGGATCGCTTCGCGATCCCGCGAGGGGTGGTTCCAAAACCGAAATGTTTCGGCTTCGGAACCACCCTGCCTTCGCTACGCTCAGGCTCCCCTCCTGACTCAGGAGGGGAAAATCGGATCTCTATTTGCTAACAGAGCCTCTACCGTGTCGACGGAAATTCTTCGTCAACTTGTTGGTCGGTCCGGCCTACAATTCCGGCATTCGATACCCGGAGGATTCATGTTTCGTAAATCGGCATTCGTCTGCATCCTGTGTGTTGTTCTGGCCGCAACGGCGACACTTGCTCAATCGATAAAAACAATTCCCCGTCCCCCGGCTCAGCCGGCCGGGGCCCCTGCCACCGATGCCGGAAGCGCCGCGCCCGACGGCTACGCACCGATTCCGCAATGGCCCGGACAGACTCGCGCTCCCCATCCCGCAAAAACTGAGGCATACTCCGTCTCTACTTTTGCCGAAGGATTGAACGGCGGATTCTGTTTCAGCTTCCTTCCGGACGGCCGCATCATCGTTGGCGAACGCCCCGGCCGCATTCGCATCGTCGACAAGAACGGACGCGTCTCCGATCCCATCGACGGACTGCCCACGCTTTGGGCTCGAGGTCAGGGCTTGTTTGACGTGCGCCTCGATAAGGATTTCGCCACCAACCGCACGATCTATCTGAGTTACACGGTTCTCCCCGCGGGAACCAGCGAAGCTTCGCCTCCGCGTTTTGCCGGCGTGCTGAAAGTGGCGCGCGCCCGGCTATCCGCTGACGACAAGCGTATCGAAAATATAAAGGTGCTGCTCGATGCCGAAGGCACTGGAGGCCGCGTTATCCAGGCGCCGGATGGAACGCTGTTCGTCACCGCGTCGATTCCAGCCGGCATCGGCATCAACTCGGTCGACTGGCCGCAGCCCCAGCAGCTCGACAGCAACATGGGCAAGGTGATGCGCATCAACCCGGACGGTTCGATTCCGAAAGACAATCCATTCGTCGGACGGACGGGCGCGCATCCGGAAATCTATGCCCTTGGATTCCGCGACATTCAAGGAGTGGCGATTCATCCGCGAACCGGCAAATTGTGGACCAGCGAACACGGGCCGCGTGGTGGAGACGAAATCAACGCAATCGACAAGGGAAAGAATTACGGATTCCCTGTTATCGGCTATGGCCGCGAATACACCGGCAAACCCATCAATGGAGACAAGACTTCGCAGGCCGGCATGGAGCAGCCGGTGTACTTCTGGACGCCGGATATTGCGCCGGCGGGAATCAGCTTCTACACCGGCAAACTCTTTCCCGCCTGGCAGGGAGACCTTTTCGTTTCGGCGCTGGCCGGAAAATATCTAATGCGGCTTGTCCTGAACGGCGAGAGAGTGATCGGCGAGGAACGTCTGCTCGTCGACCTCAACTCCCGAATCCGCGATGTGCATGAAGGCCCGGATGGTTCCCTGTACGTGATGACGGACGGCAACGGCGGGAAAATCCTTCGGCTCGTGCCGAAGAAATGAGGCTTCCGGACAGAATCCATGGTTGACGCGAAACCTACCGAACAGCCCGGCGTCCAATTGCGAGAAATGGTTTCAAGAAGAGAATTCACAAAATGGATGCTGGCCGGCATACCCCTTTCGTCGTCATTGACGCAGGGTCGGCGTAATCCAGCGACACTCGATTCCACAATCCGGGGAGTACCGATCGGAGTCCACACTTTCAGCTATCGTTCACTTTCACTCGCGAATTGCCTCACCGCCATGAAAAATTCCGGCCTGGGTGTCTGCGAACTGTGGGCGCCGCACACCGAACCAAACTCCAGGGCTCAGAACAGACTCGGTATTGGTGGAGTGCCAAAACCAGGGGAAGTTCCGAAATTGCCGAAAATCGTTTTTGCGTCCGATCTCCCTCCCGATCCGAATCTCGCGCCTCGAGGAGCCCTCCGGGAATGGCGGCTCGACACTTCGTTGAATTCCTTTAAGGACGTCCGAAACAAATTTGATTCGGCGGGGATTATCCCGATTACTTACGACCTGAATTTCACAGACGATTTCACAGACGATGAAATTCATAAGGAATTCGAAATCGCAAAGGCATTCGGCGTCCGAGGGATTACAACATCATCGACCGTGGGTGTGGCAAAACGGCTCGCCCCGTTTGCGAATAAGCACAAAGTACCGGTGGCGTTTCAGTTCGACAGTCCGGAAACTTTTGCGACGACGATGGCAATGTCGCCGCAATTTTCCATCCACCTCGATGCCGGAGACTTCCTGGCTGCCGGTCATGACCCGGTACCCTTTATCGAAGCCAATCACCAACGAATTCAGGCTGTGCGTTTGAGGGACCGGCTGAAAAACGGCGGCCGCAGCGTTCCCTGGGGCGATGGTGATACTCCACTCCGGCAGGTTCTGCAATTGTTGAGAGATAAGAGTTATGGGATTCCGGCCCTGATCTACTTCGACTACAACGGCGGGAACGTCATTTCCGAAATCAACGCCTGCTTTCGTTACTGCTTGGAAGCTCTGGCCTGAAGGGTTTTGTGAGTTCCGGTGCCTGTCCCTGGAATTCGGCGGGCTATAATCCAGAACGTGAAGGTACGGCCGTTCACCACAATCTCTGGAGTGCCAGTGGATCCGCTCTACACCGGTCCGGTCGCCGATCCGGGTAAACCAGGTGAGCCTCCGTATACCCGCGGCATTTATCCGACCATGTACCGCGGCCGCTTATGGACGATGCGGCAGTTCAGCGGATTCGGAACGCCCGAAGATACCAATCGACGTTATCACTACCTTCTCGATCAAGGTCAGACCGGGCTTTCCGTCGCGTTTCATCTGCCTACATTGATGGGATACGACTCGGACCATCCGATGTCCGAAGGCGAAGTTGGAAAGTGTGGAGTGGCGATCGACTCCCTTGCCGACATGGAAACTCTTTTCGATGGCCTTCCCCTCGGCAAGATCAGCACGTCGATGACGACCAATGCGCCTGCCACCATTCTTTGGGCCATGTATCTTTCGGTGGCCGATAAACAGGGCGTGCCGTGGACGGCGTTGCGCGGCACCATTCAAAACGACATCCTGAAGGAGTACATCGCCGAGAAGACGTATATTTTCCCTCCGCGTCCTTCGATGAAGCTCGTCGTCGACACTTTTGAATTCGGCGCCCGGCACGTGCCGCAGTGGAACACCATCTCCGTCAGCGGCTATCACATCCGGGAAGCCGGATCCACAGCGCTGCAGGAACTGGCATTCACGCTTTACGACGGCATCGAATACGTCGAATGGGCTCTCCGTGCCGGCCTCGACGTCGATGACTTTGCGCCGCGCCTTTCGTTTTTCTTCAACGCTCACAGCGATTTCTTTGAAGAGCTCGCCAAATACCGGGCCGCCCGCAAGGTCTGGCACAAGGTGATGACCGAGCGGTTTCGCGCCAGGGATCCGAAATCGGCCATGCTGCGTTTCCATACCCAGACAGCCGGCTGTGCATTGACCGCGCAACAACCCAGGAACAATGTTGTCCGAGTGGCGTTGCAGGCCATGTCCGCCGTGCTGGGAGGCACGCAATCTCTGCACACCAACGCGCTGGACGAATCTCTCGCGCTGCCCTCCGAGAACGCCGCACGCATCGCGCTCCGCACGCAGCAGATCATTGCGCACGAGACTGGAGTGACGCGGACCGTCGATCCGTTTGGCGGATCTTATTTTCTGGAAAAGCTCACCAGCGACATGGAGCGCGGCTGCTGGGAATATTTTGACCGGCTCGACGCGATGGGTGGAATGGTTGTAGCAATCGAGAAGGGATTTCCGCAGCGCGAGATTCAGGACGCGTCCTACGAATATCAGATGGCGGTCGAGCGAAAAGACAAAATCATTGTCGGAGTGAATGACTTCGTCAGCGAGGAATCCCCCATCGAGGTCCTGCTCATCGACGAATCCATCGCCGCACTTCAAGCCGCGAAGCTCAAGGCATTGCGGTCCAGCCGCGACAACGGTCGGGTGCGCCAGACCCTTGAAGCATTGGGAACCGCAGCAGCGGCCACAAACGTCAACCTGATGCCTGCGGTTCTCGACTGCGTCCGCTCTTACGTGACCCTGGGCGAAATCTGTGATGCATTGCGCGCGGTTTATGGCGTATACGAGGAATCGGTCATCTAATGTCAGAACATATTCGCGTGCTTGTTGCAAAACCGGGGCTCGACGGCCACGACCGAGGAGCGAAGATCATCGCGAGAGCGTTTCGCGATGCCGGATTAGAGGTGATATACACAGGACTGCGCCAGACCCCCGAGCAGGTCGTTAGCGCCGCGCTGCAGGAAGACGTGGATGTGATTGGACTGTCGGTTCTTTCCGGAGCGCACATGACGCTCTGCCCCAGGATCCTGGCCTTGATGAAAAAGGAGAAGCTCGACGATGTTCTGGTGATCGTCGGCGGGATTATTCCGGACCCGGACATTCCCAAACTCAAGGAACTCGGAGTGAGCGCCGTTTTTCAGCCCGGCTCTTCCACCGAAGATATTATTGCTTACATACGGAGTCACGTGCGCTCGCATGCTTAAGACTCGCGTTCGACAAGGCGTTGCCCGAGTGACATTGGACCGCCCGAAAATCCACAATGCGCTCAACGAAGAATTCATCGAACGGCTGACGCAAACATTCAAGGATCTCGGGGCCAGGGCGGACGTCCGGGCCATCGTGCTGGGAGGTAACGGTAAGTCGTTCAGCTCCGGAGCCGATCTCAACTGGACGAAGCGGGTTGCGGGATTCACGAAAGACGAAAACCGGCGCGATGCGCAGGCGGCGATCGAAATGTTTCTGACGATCGTGCGCTGTCCCAAGCCCGTCATCGCACGTGTGCATGGCGCCGCACTCGGTGGAGGCTCGGGCCTGGTCGCCGCATGCGATATCGGAGTCGCCGTCGACTCGGCAATTTTTGGCTTCACCGAAGTGAAATGGGGCATCGTTCCGGCGCTAATCAGTCCATTCGTCATTGCGCGGATCGGCGCTGCGCATGCGAGGGAATATTTCCTGACGGGGGAAAAGTTTTCGGCACAGACGGCACAGGCCATCGGACTGGTCCAGCATGTCACTCCAAACGAGACCTCCATGGACGCGTTGATCGATGCCAAATTGTGGGAGATTCTTTCGGCTTCTCCGGCTGCGATTGCAAACACCAAGAAATTGATCCTTGAAGTCGCCGGGCATCCGGTGGAGTCCATGTCTGCATGCACGGCAGAAGCCAGTGTGCGTTCCCGCGCAAGCGATGAGGCGCAGTCCGGAATTCGCGCCTTCCTTTCCCGCAGCAAACCAAACTGGGTTGATTCATGACGCTTCCACGAACGGCGCGCATCGTCGAGGTCGGCCCGCGCTCCGGACTCCAAAACGAAAACTATGTTCTGACCACGGAGGATAAGGCTGCGTTCATTCGTCTTCTTTCCGCCACCGGCCTTCAGGATATTGAGGCAGTCGCATTCCTAAACCCGCGGATCGTGCCTCAGCTTGCCGACGCCGATGAATTGGCGGCGCAGCTCCCTCAAGCGTCCAGGGTTCGCTATACGGCGCATGTTCCGGACATGGACGGCCTGGCGCACGCGATGGAATTCGGATTTCCGCGAATTTCAATTCCGCTCTCCGCGTCTGAAACTTATAGCCGCAAGACCGTTCACATGAGCGTCGGCGAATCCCTCACGGCGCTGCGTTCCATTGCAGGCAGAGCCATTCACGAAGGAATCGCGATTCGAGTTTCGGTTTCGACGTGTTTCGTCTGTCCCTACGAAGGGCCTGTTGCGCCGGAAAAAGTTGCGGAGCTTGCGCTGGCCATGCTGTCGGTGGGAGTGGAGGAGATTTCGATTGGCGACACGATTGGGGCAGCAACACCTCGCGATATTGAAACTCTTCTGAACCTGCTGCTGGTGCGAATTCCCGCTGGATTGCTCGCCATGAATTTTCACGACACCTACGGGATGGCGATCGCGAACACCTATCAGGCGCTGCAGATGGGCGTGGGAATCTTCGATGGCTCCGCGGGAGGAATCGGCAGTTGCCCGTTTGCTCCCGGCGCTGCAGGAAACGTCGCAACGGAAGATCTCTTGTTTCTGTTTCAGCGGCTCGGAATCGAGACAGGCATATCGCTTAACCTGATGCGGAGGGCTTCCCGCTTTGCCGGGGCAATACTGGGTCATCCGCTGCCGTCTCATGTATTGAAAACGGCTACCGCACAGGAGCCATCGTAGATGCCGCACACCAGCGAAACGCGGTTTCGGGCGCGGTATTCCGAGACCGACAAAATGGGCGTCGTCTACTATGCGAATTACCTGGTGTGGATGGAAATGGGGCGAACCGACTACTGCAAAAGCGTGGGGTTCGACTATCGGGACATGGAGCGCGACGGCGCCAACATGGCCGTTGCCGAGGCAACCTGCCGGTACGTCTCACCGGCGCGTTACGATGATGAGATCCTGGTATCGACTCGGGTCGAACGGCTGAACCGGCGCTTGATCACTTTCGTATATGTCATTACGAATACGCAGACCAACAGTGTGCTGGCCGAGGGCCACACGGTTCACATTGCCATGGATAAAGACGGCAAAGCCCGATCGATCCCGGATCGCTATCTCGAACTGATGAAAAGGGTGAATTTCCCGGACTGATCGAAATCGAAGGCTTCTCACCTTCCATGGTGTTGAAGACCTGTCTTACCGATATAATTCCAGAATCATGAGTGAGCGAAATGTAAATCCCAAGCGAGCTTCAAAATCCGGCAAGCTGGAATTACTCAGGCGCATCGCCCGCACTCTCGTCTTCAAGGTCGCGGTACTCGTCGTTGCTATCGTGATGCTCGGCGCTTCCGGTGTGGTGCTCTATTTCTATGCGCAGGATTCGAGAACGATCGAGCGATTCCTCAGCGGCGAAATTTTCCAGCACACCGCACGGCTTTATGCGCGCCCTTATCACATATACCCCGGGCAAAAGCTAAGGCCGGATGCCGTCGTGGCACGTCTTCAGAAAGCCGGCTACGAACCATCGGGTGCAAAGACTGCAGAAAACGGATTCTACCAGGCCGCTACAAACAAGATTACGGTCCTGCCTTCCGTGGGGGAATCGACGAAACTGGCTTTCGACAAGGGCCTTCTGACGGGCATTACGAAATCGAAATCCGGCGAAGTGGATGAGGCGTACCTGCCGCCGGAACTGGTGACGAACCTGTTCAATCAAAGCCGGGAGAAACGCCGCATCGTCGAGTTCAATGAGCTTCCTCCGGTTCTGGTCAACGCGCTCATTGCGCAGGAGGACCGGCGCTTCTACAGTCATTACGGTATCGATCCCATACGACTCGTCGGGGCGCTCATTGCCAGCATTAAGGATTCGCATCGCATCGGCGGCACCAGCACGCTGACTCAGCAACTCATCAAGAATCTGTTTCTGACGACAGACCGGCGCTTGTCTCGCAAGGTTCGTGAAATGTTCATGGCTCTTCTGCTGGAACGGCGGGCAAGCAAAGAACAGATTCTGACCATGTATGCCAACGATATTAATCTCGGCCAGCGCGGATCGTTCAACATTCGTGGATTCAGCGAAGGCGCTGCAACGTTTTTTGGCAAGGATCTCACCGCGCTGACGCTGCCGGAAGCCGCCACACTGGTCGGAATTATCCCGGCTCCGAACGGGGCGTACTCACCCACCAAACATCCCGAGGAGGTCAAGAAGAGACGCAATCTGGTCCTGACGGCGATGGCAGACATGGGAAAGATCACCAAGGCGGAAGCGGCTAAAGCGAAAGCAACCGAGCTGAACGTCATTCCGGCCAAGATCGACTCGAGCGATGCGCCTTACCTGGTGGATTACATCCACGACGGGTTGCTCCGGGATTTCTCCGATGATTCCCTGATCAATGACAACCTCAGCGTCTACACGACCATCGATCCTGAGTTGCAGAAGGCCGCAGTGGAAGCCGTCAGCAAGGGGCTGAAAGCGGTGGAAGATCAGCTGGCTCCTAGATACAAAGGCAAGAAGGATGACCCCAAACGTCCGCATCCTCAGGCCGCAATGATCGCGATGGAGCGATCCACCGGCGGCATCGTTGCGATGGTGGGTGGCGGCGACTACGGCACAAGCCAGTACAATCGAATCACACAGGCGTCGCGCCAGCCCGGATCCATCTTCAAACCCATCGTGTATGCTGCGGCGATTGAAGCCTCGCAGGGAAAGGCCGCACCTCCACCAAACGACGCCGACCGCGATGCCCCGGCGGAGCCTTCTCCGGCGGACACGGCTCCGGTCGTAACAGTTTCCAAAACGGACGCGTCGATTGTCACGCCCGTCACCTTGCTGCCGAACCATCCAATGACGTTTGTTTACGATGGAACCAACACCTACGAACCCGGAAATTTTCACGACGAATACGACAAGTATGGAGACCCTGTTTCCGTTCGTGTCGCTCTGGAGCACTCCTTGAATGTGCCGACGGTTGCGGTCGCAGAAATGATCGGCTACAGCCGCGTCGCCGATCTTGCGAAGCGGCTCGGACTGAATGGAAAAATTAAGCCCTATCCGTCCATTGCCCTCGGAGCATTCGAAGTCACTCCAATTGAAATCGCACGCGCGTGGACGACTTTTGCGAACGAGGGAAAACGGCTCGAACCGCATGCGCTTCTTCGAGTCGTCGGTGCCGATGGAAACGTCAGCAAAGCCTATGCGTATACCGAGACTCCTGTTCTGACGCCACAGGTGGCCTACATGATGACCCACCTGCTGGAAGGCGTACTCGACTACGGAACCGCAGTCAGCGTTCGATCACGCGGCTTCCTGCTTCCGGCGGCCGGAAAGACCGGGACGTCGCGTGATGGATGGTTTGCCGGATATACGAAGGATTATCTCGTGATTACCTGGGTTGGTTTCGACAACAACGACGACTTGAATCTCGAAGGCGCGAAATCCGCGCTGCCGATCTGGACGGATTTCATGATGAAGGCCCAGGAACTTTATCCACCGGCGAATATCGATGAAATGGCGTTCAAGGCTCCGGAGGGCATCGAGTTCGTGAAGATCGATTCGACCAGCATGTTGCCGGCAAATTCCGCGTGTCCTGAAACGTACACCGAATCCTTCATCGCAGGCACGGTCCCCTCGATGGGGTGTCCATTGCATGGAAACCCGGTGACTCGAGCGGTAAAGAGCTTCGGCGAGGCCGTCGGCGGCTTCTTCAAAGGTTTGTTCAGGTCAAAGTCAGATACTGCTTCAAAACCTTCCACTTCTTCTCGCTGATCCCCGGCACCGCAAGCAGCTCTTCGATTCTTTTGAAGCCGCCCTTCTTCTGCCTGAAATCGACAATGCGTTTCGCCAGGACGTGGCCGACGCCGGGCAGCCGTTCCAGCTGCTCCGTGGTTGCGGTGTTCAGATTCAGGATCAGCAGCAGCATCGCAATCATTCTCATGATTCCCGCCTGTAATTGTGCCTGACAAACTCAATGGCTCCGGCACGGTCGCGGAGACGCGACTCCAGCTGCTCGTCCTCGATGCGCGACAATACTTCCTTAAAGAGCGGGCCGGGAGTGAATCCCATCTCGATGAGATCTTCGCCCGTGATCAAAGGAACCGGTGATATCTCATCCGTCGTCCAGCCGCGAAACATTTTGCACGCATAGAAATAATTTTCCAGCTCGCGCCCCGACGCGACGGCACAGATGCGTTCAAGTTCCAGGTGATTTTCAAACCGCAGCAGGCGGAAGAACTTCTTGAGATCACCGACCGGCATGGTTCGCACCCCGTGGAATTTATTTTTCTCCGCGACAAGAGCGGTGATGTGGTTTATTTCCGCTCTGGAAAACTTCAACCTTTCCACCACGGATCGCGCGCGATCGGCATCCAGATCGTGCAACAGGACGGCGACGGCCAGCTCCTTCACGGCTTCGCGTTCCAGCAATTCCAGACATTTCGCCAGATGAGTGCTCCACTGTACTTCCGGCAGAACCTCCGGCAGAAGGCCCGAGTCCTGAAGCAATTGAAAGCCGTGACCGGCCTGGCCTTCGGTGAGAATCCGGACAAGTTCTCCCTGAATGCGTTCCACACTCACCTGGTGAACTTGCGGCGCCATGGCACAGACGGCCTTCCAGGTTTCCGGCTCAATGGCGTAGCCAAGCCGAGCGCCGAATCGAATGGCGCGGAGAATTCGAAGCTTGTCTTCTTCAAAACGTTTGGCGGGATCACCGATCGCGCGAACGATTTTCGCGTCGATATCCTGCCGCCCGGAAACATAGTCCAGGATATTGCGTTCAACGGGATCAAACAGAAGGCCGTTGATGGTGAAGTCGCGCCGCAGGACATCGGACTTCGCGTCGGTGAACACCACGCCCGTGGGTCGCCTTCCATCCACGTAGGCCTCGTCCGAACGAAAGGTTGCCACTTCGAACGGATGGCCGTGATGGATTACGAGCACAACTCCGAACTGCGCGCCGATCGCTTCTGTCCGTGGAAACAACTTCATGATTTGTTCCGGGTGTGCGCTGGTCGCAATGTCGTAGTCTGCCGGTTCCAGGCCCATCACCATATCGCGCACGCATCCGCCAACCAGATACGCCTCATAACGCGCGTCCCGCAGCTTTTGGATGATCTCTATCGCCGAGTCCGGCTTCATGCCGCTTATGATACCTTTTCCGCGGAGGTTTTATGCCGTTCCGGGGAGTGGACTTTTACCGCATCGATGACCTGCTCAGTGAGGAAGAGATTCTCGTGCGCGATACGGTGCGCCGGTTTGTCGACGAAAAAGTTGTGCCCATCATCGACAGGCATTTCGAAGAGTCGACGTTTCCATCTCAGCTGATTCCCCAGATGGCGGAAATGGGTTTGCTCGGCGGAAATCTGCCCGAAGAGTATGGCTGCGCCAACATGAATAGCGTGGCGTACGGGCTCGTCATGCAGGAACTGGAACGAGGCGACAGCGGAATCCGAAGCTTCGCCAGTGTTCAGGGCGCACTGGTGATGTTTCCGATTCATGCCTTCGGATCAGATGCTCAAAAGAAGAAATGGCTTCCTCTCCTTGCCAGGGGAGAAAAGATCGGCTGCTTTGGCCTGACCGAGCCGGACCATGGCTCCGATCCCGGCGGCATGGAAACCCGAGCGGTCCGCAAAGGCAAAGGATTCGTCCTGAACGGAACGAAACGCTGGATTACCAACGGAACCATATCGGATATCGCGATCGTCTGGGCGAAGCTGGATGGAGACGTTCGCGGCTTCATTGTGGAATCCGGCGCTCCGGGATTTCAGGCGCCGGAAATCAAGAATAAGCTTTCGCTTCGCGCCTCCGTGACTTCGGATTTGAACATGGACGATGTGGAGCTCCCCGAAGACAGCCTTCTCCCAAATACCAGCGGATTAAAATCGCCGCTCATGTGCCTGAATCAGGCGCGCTATGGAATCGCCTGGGGAGCGGTAGGCGCCGCCATGGCGTGTTATGAATGGGCGGTGGACTATACGAAGCAACGCACGCAGTTTGGAAAACCCGTCGCGTCATTCCAGCTGGTGCAGGAAAAGCTGGCGAATATGCTCACCGAGATCACCAAGGCGCAGCTGCTGTCGTGGCGTCTGGGCAAATTAAAGGACGACAACAAGCTGCATTTTGCTCAGACGTCCCTTGCGAAGAGGAACAATGTGAGGATCGCGCTGGAATGCGCGCGCCTGGCCCGCGACTTGATGGGCGCCAGCGGCATCACGCTGGAGTATCCGGTATTCCGGCATATGTGCAACCTGGAATCCGTCTACACGTATGAAGGGACCGACCACATCCACACGTTGATACTCGGCGAACAGATCACCGGGATTCCGGCCTACTCCTAGTTTCGCCGGGAATTCCAGGGACAGGCACCGGAATTCGTTCCGAATTCCGGTGCCTGTCCCTGGAATTCCCGAAATCGAGTATTTAGCGGATGTTCCGGTAGGAGGCCTGATTGTGGAACACTTTTTGATAGATGCTTCGACGAAGCACCGGCATGTTGATATCGACCACGAAGCTCACGCTAATTTGTAGAGTTTGCCCGCCGCCGGTAACGGTCACCTGGTCGCCGCGCACCGGCAGTTTCAATTCCTCGGCTCTGGTGACAACCAGCGAGCGCACTTCTTTTGTCGGGCGGTGGTCGTCGCCCGCCAATACCACGAGGTACTGAAGGTATTCATCCAGCTTCTTATCCTTGTTACTCGCAACGATGTACTCGTAGGCAAGGCTGGAATAGAAGTAAGCCAAGAGAATCCATAACAGCAGGACGACGAGTCGCAGTTTCGTTTTCGCGGCCTTTTCGGTCATTCAATCCTCTGCGACTATGGACCCCGCCTAAGTCTTGAGTCGATAGTCGTCTTTTGCACAGACCCAGTACATTCCGCCGGGCATTCCCGCGGACTTGATCACGCGAGTTGCCACCATCGGCGTCGAGCATTGCGGGCACGGTTTACCCTGCTGAATCGAACCTTTGTCCTTACCAAGACTGGCCCGTGCAGTCTTACTAAGCTTTCCTCCAGATGCCATCGACAGATACCTCCGTTCAAATTAAGGGAAATTATTATGACACAGAACTTTGTCAACCTTCCCCATCAAGCAGTTTGGCAAACTGCTCCGGAGTATCGATATCCACGAGCACGCCCGGATCGTCCACGCTCACTTCTATCACGCGGTCACGATTCCTTCTAACTACTGTATTGAGACCCTGATCAGGCGAAAGACCCAGTATTTCTTCAAACAGGTCCGCTGCGAAAACCACCGGATGCCCTCGTCGTCCGCCGTGAACCGGCACAATAATGCAGCCTGGACGCAGCCGGGTCCCCAAGGATTCGATCGTACCTGGATCCACCATCGGATGGTCCACCAGGAAGATGACGGCGCCGCTCACACCGGCGGGAAGCGCGCGAATCCCGGCCTGAACGGAAGTGCTCATACCTTTTTCATAGTCCGGATTGAACACGACCGGGAGTCCGGGGAACGTGGAAACGATCGTCTCGTAGTGGTGGCCGGCAACAACGATAACTCGATCGATCGCGGAGGAGCCGATAGCAGCGAGGATCCGCTCTAGAAACGTCTGGCCACGGAATCGAAGCAGCGCCTTGGGACTGCCCATACGCTCGGACTTGCCACCGGAAAGCACGATTGCAGCCAGCATTTCAGTGGCTCAGCGCGTAGAGGATGATGTTCAGGGCATGCCGGTAGGCAAAACCGGAGAACACGAGGGGATATTCCGGATCATCTGCGGATTCGTATGCGTCACCGAGATCGGTATTGTGATTGATGATGACCATCAACCGGCCCTTCTCGTCGAAGATTCCCTTGCACTCGCCGACGAAACCATCCTGCTCGTAGGTAATGCGCGTATACACGTAAGCGAGGCTCGGAATCTGCATGACTTTATCGATATCGAAAAACGTATGGAAGATGGGATGGTCGCGAGGTATATCCCGGATTTCGAATTCAGGAAAAACCTTTTTCATCTGAGCACTCATGCTGGCCCATTCTGAACTTCCCCAGAAGTCGTCCTGAAACCAGAATCCGCCGCGCAATAGATACTCGCGCATGATCGCGGCGTCATCCGGATTCAGGACCATCTGACCGACTTCGCTGGAATAGACGAATGGATACTGGAACAACTCGGGGTCATTGATCGCAACCACGCGCCCCTGGTCGGCAATGCTGAGATCGGTGAGTCGCTTTAGCCCCTCAATCAGCTGCCGGTCTCCTTTCGGATAGTCGGTATACCAGTTCTTGTAATACCTCGGAATGCGGCCGTTATAAATCAGTCGGGTAAATACGAACTGTGCCCGGTCCGGGGGAGGCTTGGGAATGCCCCTGGCGTCCTCGTACTTTCCAAGAAATCTCAGATCTTCCTGTGAGAGCAGTGCACCGGCGGCGGTGAGTATCAGCGCAAGTGCCGCGGGTGCAAATCGATTCACGGCGTTTCTCGCGTCGCTCGGTTGTGAAGGTTCAGGCACTCGGCCATTTGTTGGTATCATAGCGAGTCGCACGCGACCTCTACAATGGCCAAAACGATCATCCGACCCGCCACCAGCCTGGATTTTCCGATACTGCTCGAAATTGATGCGGCCAGTTTTCCGGCGGGAGTGGCGTACGATTCCGGCGAGCTCTCGTATTTCATGAATCAGCAGGGAGCAGAGACCATCGTCCTGGAAGTGGACGGATCCATCGCGGCATTTCTCATCGTAGATGTGGATCTCATCGCGAGGTCCGCAATGATTGTGACTCTGGACGTTCGAGAGGATTGCCGGAGGCTGGGTTTTGGCTCGAGGCTACTCCTGCGTTCTGAAGAAATCGTCTCCGGTCACAACATCAAGGTTTTCGGGCTTCAGGTGGATGTTCACAATACCGGTGCGATTGCGTTTTACGAGAAGCACGGATTTCGTTCCACGCGTAGGCTGCGCCGATACTACGCCGATGGCCACGACGCCTGGCTGATGCTCAAAACACTTCCACAAGACGGCGGTAAGTCACGCTGAGTTCTTCCGACAAGACGCGCGTCTCGCCGATGATCGTCATGAGATTTGCATCGCCGATCCAGCGCGGAACCACGTGCAGGTGGATATGCTGTCGAATGCCCGCTCCGGCGCAGTGTCCGAGGTTCATGCCGATATTGAATCCCTCGGGGTTGTAAAGTTTGCGCAGAGCGCCAATGCCGCGCTGGGCCAGCACCATCATCTCGGCCATCTGTTCCGGGGATGCGTCGTCCAGCTTCGACGAGTGCACATACGGAACAACCATGAAGTGGCCGAGCGTGTAGGGATAGAGATTCAGGATAATGAAATTCCAGGTGCTCCTGTAAACGATCAGGCGATCCCGGTCGGAACTGGTATCGGCGTCCACGCAGAACGGGCACGACGACGGACCAGCGCCCACCGACGCCATGTAGTCATAGCGCCATGGGCTCCACAGGTGTTCCATTCTACGCGTTGCCGGAAGTGGCAGGCGGGACGGCGGCGGAGGGCGACGCGCCATCGTTGATCAGGTCCTTGAGTTCCTTGCTGGGCTTGAAGTAAGGGACGCGCTTTGCGGGCACTTCCACTTTCTCACCGGTCTTCGGATTTCGTCCAACCCGCGAGTTCCTCTGGCGGACTCGAAAGCTGCCGAAGCCTCGCACTTCCAGTTTGTCGCCGGCTTTGAGTGCCTTGATCACACTCTCGAACATGGTGTCGACGATGACTTCCGAATCTTTGCGGGTCAATTCTGTAACCTTGGCTACTTCCTCGACCAGATCTGCCTTGGTCATGATCTATTGCTCCTTTACTTCCATATGTACTGAATTCGAATTTGAGATTTTTACGCCTGTCCTCCAAACGGGACCAGGCAGGAGATATCCCCGGTTAACACGTCCATCAGGGTCGTGCGTTGCCGGTTGGTGCGAATTAAAGTCGGTTTGCCTGCGATACCGGCAAGCCTGGCAGTCATTTCCAAAGCATCCTGAAAATCGCCCTTTGCATCAATAAGCAGGCGATTTCGCAGAGTGCGGTTATTGAAGATCAGCTGTTATCTTTACCGTGGAAAAGGTCGGCAAGGGTTGCGCTGCCATCCCCCGAATCACGGTAGCTGCCATAGTCTCCGTGGTCGCCTTCTTCAGACATCGCACGCTGACTCAAGCCGATTTTTCGTTCGCTCGGAGTCATTTTGATTATTCGAAACTCCACAACTTCCCCGACTGGAAAGCGATCTTCCGGCTTCCCCTTGCCTTCGGGATCGTCAAACTCGGAAACGTGACACAAGCCTTCGATTCCCTCTTCGATTTCGACAAACACTCCGAACGGAGCATGACGCACGATCTTGCCTTTTACCGTGGAACCCACCACATGTGCGGTAAAGAACTGCTCCCAGATATCGGGCTGCAGCTGCTTGATACCCAGCGAGAGGCGGTGGTTTTCGGTGTCGATGTTGAGGATCTGCGCTTCCACGTGTTCGCCCTTCTTGAGCACTTCCGACGGATGCTTGATCCGGCGCGGCGAGATATCGGAAACATGGACGAGGCCATCGATGCCTTCTTCGACTTCAATAAACGCACCGAAATCGGTGAGATTCCGAACCTTGCCGGAAATCACCGAACCGATGACATAACGTTCCGCCAGAGTGGTCCAGGGATCGGCTTCCGTCTGCTTGAGTCCAAGAGAGATTCGCCGATTCTCCATGTCCATTTCAAGCACGACGGCTTCGATATCCTGACCCACCTGAAGAACCTTTGAAGGATGCTTGACGCGCTTGCTCCACGACATTTCCGAAACGTGAATCAGGCCTTCAACTCCCGGCTCCAGTTCGACGAAAGCGCCGTAATCGGTGAGATTGACGACCTTCCCTTTCACACGAGCGCCGGGCGGATACTGATGCCGCACCAGCGACCACGGATCGGCCTGGAGCTGTTTATACCCCAGCGAAACGCGTTCCTTTTCCCGATCGTATTTCAGAATCTTTACGGTGATTTCATCGCCCACATTGAAAAGTTCGGACGGATGATTGACGCGCCCCCAGGAAAGATCCGTGACGTGAAGTAATCCGTCAATGCCGCCGAGATCCACAAATACTCCGTAATCGGTGATGTTCTTGACGGTCCCACGCACTTCGGCGTCTTCCTTCAGGACCTCCAGGGTAAAGGCCTTCTTTCGCGCCTGCTCAGTCTCCAGCACAACCTTGCGCGACAAGACGATGTTTCCACGCTTCCGGTTTAACTTGATGACGCGGCATTCGATTTCCTTGCCCCGGAGATAGTCCAGGTTCTTCACCGGACGCACATCAATCTGCGACCCCGGAAGGAAGGCGCGCACGCCAATATCCACCGAGAGGCCGCCCTTGATGCGTTCAATGACTCGGCCGCGAATAATGAGGTTTTCGTTGAACGCCTTTTCGACGTCTTCCCAGATCCGAACCTTTTCGGCTTTTTCCTTGGAAAGAACGATGTGGCCGTCGTAGTCCTCGGTGTCTTCGAGAAGCACATCGATGACGTCGCCGATGGCAACCGCAAGGACGCCGTTGGGCTCGATAAACTGATTGACGGGGATGATACCTTCAGACTTGTAGCCAATGTCGACAATGACATCCGTGTCGGTGATCTTCAGGACGGTGCCTTTCATGACGTCGCCCTGAGCGAATTTGCGGCCACCGTACTGATCCAGAAGTTGCTCGTAAGTTTCTTCTTCCTCCCCTCCTTTTTGGATAGCAAATTGACTGGGACTGGGCTGATCCTTTCGGACGCGCTCCTCTCCCGTCAATTTTCCGGGTTCGTTAACCATGTTGTTTGTTTCCTCCTGAGAATTGCGGAATGGTTACTCTATTGAAAAATGGGACCCTTTGCAACCTCTGGGGGTTGTCAGAGGCGCCATTATCCTTATAATAGAGTCCACTGATAGGGAGGTTCGATGAAAGCTGACATCCATCCGGTTTACGTTGATGCGGTCGTGAGGTGCGCCTGCGGTGAATCGTTCAAGACGCGCTCCACCAAACCGGAGATTCATTTGGAAATTTGCTCGAAGTGCCACCCGTTCTATACGGGCAAGCAGAAACTGGTGGACACCGCCGGTCGAGTGGAACGATTTAAACGCCGCTATACCAAGAACTGAAAGGCGCGCACCTTGAATTTCCGTTACCTGAAATACCTCGCACTGACTGCAACACACTGGGCTCTGGCCTCCAGCGACGATATTCTCGTCGGCGGGCAGGCCGTTATTGAGGGCGTCATGATGCGTTCCCCGAAAGGCTATTCCGTGGCTGTTCGGCGGCCCAACGGAACCTTTGCCGTCATCAAAGACGTCCTTCAGACGGCCGGGGAGAAATGGCGGATTTTCAAGCTTCCAGTGTTTCGCGGTATTGGGGTTCTCGGCCAGGCCCTCGTTCTTGGAGTCAAGGCGCTGCAGTTTTCTGCTGAAGAAGCGGCAGTCGAGGACGATGCCGCAAAGAGCACTGCACCCGATTCCGGGAACCAGTCGCCTGCAAAACCACAGAAGGTTTCATCCTGGCTGATTGCGGGCAGTCTCGCTGTCGGATTGGCCGTCAATATCGCCATTTTCGTTGTCCTGCCGCTCTTTCTGACCCGCTATTTTCAAATCCAGATGGGCTTTCAAAGCCAGATTCTTTTCAACGCAATTGACGGAGTGTTTCGCGTCGGCATGTTCGTCGGGTTTCTTTTCCTGATCTCCCGCATGAACGACATGAATCGCGTGTTTCAATATCACGGCGCCGAGCACAAGACGGTGTTCAATTTCGAAGCGCGCGAATCGCTTGAAGTTAAAAACGCGCGCAAATACTCCACATTCCACCCTCGTTGCGGAACGAGCTTCCTGATGGTCGTCGCGGTGGTCAGCATCGTTGTCTTCTCGCTGGTCCATTTCGATACCGTTTGGGCAAAATTGATTTCGCGAATCGCACTGCTGCCTTTGATATCGGGCATTTCCTATGAAGTCATCCGTTATTCCGCCAAACATCCCGGCAGCCTGATGCGATGGATTACGCTGCCCGGCATGCTGCTCCAACGCATCACGACGAAGGAACCCGACGATAAGCAGCTTGAAACTGCAATCAAGGCTCTCGAAGAAGCCCTCACGGTATGAGTCTGGATCCCCTGCTGGAAGACAAGCTTCGTACGATTGAAGCCAGATACGAGGAATTGAATCTTCAGCTTGCCGCCCCGGAAGTTGCCGCAGACGGAAAGCGCTACCAGAAACTCGCAAAGGCGCAGAGCGACTACGGAGTGATTGTCTCCAGGTACCGAGAGTATCGCGAGGTGTTGAAGAGTCTCAGCGATACGCAGGCGATGCTTCATGAGTCCGAACTCGATTCGGAAATGAAGGCCTTGACCGAAGAGGAACTCGCCACGCTTGAGAAGCGGCGCGATCAATTCGTCGGAGATCTCAAGCTGCTTCTGCTTCCCAAAGACCCCAACGACGAACGCAACGTCATTCTCGAAATCCGTGCTGGAACCGGCGGCGACGAAGCCGGACTGTTCGTAGCAGACATCTTCCGCATGTACTCGCGCTACGCGGAGCGCCAGGGCTGGAAGGTGGACATCATGTCTTCGAATGCAACCGGGGTGGGCGGCTTCAAGGAAATTATCGCGCTCATCGAAGGCAAAGGTGTGTACAGCCGGCTGAAGTATGAGAGCGGCGTCCATCGCGTCCAGCGCGTTCCGGCGACCGAAGCAAGCGGACGCATCCATACTTCCGCGATTACCGTCGCCGTACTGCCGGAAGCAGAAGAAGTCGAAGTTGCCATTCAGGAAAAAGATCTGCGGATCGATACGTTCTGTTCTTCCGGTCCCGGCGGGCAGTCGGTGAACACCACCTACTCTGCCGTTCGCATCACGCATATTCCCACGGGACTGGTGGTGTCGTGTCAGGACGAAAAATCTCAAATCAAGAATCGCGCAAAAGGGTTGCGCGTTTTGCGATCCCGGCTGTACGAACTTGAAATGGAAAAACAGCAGAAAGCGCTGGCCGACGAGCGGCGTTCCCAGGTGGGAACCGGAGATCGCAGCGAGAAGATTCGAACCTATAACTATCCTCAGAATCGAGTGTCGGACCATCGAATCGGTCTGACGATCAATCGCCTGGATTACATCATCGATGGGGACATCGATGAATTCCTGGACGCGCTCACATCTCACTTTCAGGCCGAGCGGCTCAAGAAAGAACTCGGGGATGACCCTCCGCGAAGCGCTGCGTAAGACGGCAGAGCGCCTCGAACTCCATTACGTATCGAACCCGCGCCTGAACGCCGAAGTCATCGTGTGCCATTGTCTCGGAGTTGAAAAATCTTACCTCTATACCCACGACGAGCGCGTATTGAGTGTGGAGCAATACCAGAAGATTGAAGATGCCTTGTATCAACGCGTCTCGGGAGTTCCCGTTCAGTACATCGTCGGAAAACAGGAATTCTATGGACGCTATTTCGCGGTAAACCCGCACGTGCTGATCCCCCGCCCGGAAACCGAATATATCGTCGAGGCCGTTCTGGATCTGCACCCGCCGCCGGCCACAACCATTTTGGATATCGGCACGGGCTCGGGATGCATCGGCCTCACGCTCGCACTTGAGCTTCCGGAGACTCGCGTCATTATCGCCGATGTTTCCCTCGCGGCTTTGTACGTTGCGCGCGAAAACGCCGCGGCACTTGGGGCAAACGTATCCATCGTATCCATGGATCTACTCGACGCGGCTTCCGGTTCCGTCGATATCATCGTCAGTAATCCACCCTACGTCAGCCATGGCGAGGCGTCGCGCCTGCAGGTTGAAGTACGCGAGCATGAACCGCATGTGGCGTTGTTTGCCCCGGAAGACGGGCTTGCCATGTTCCGAAGGCTCATTCCGTCGGCGGAAAACGTTTTGAAACCCGGCGGCTATCTGATTGTCGAAATCGGAGCCGGGCTGGAGAAGCGCGTCATGGAACTGTTCGGGTCCCGATGGGAGCTGCTGCCAACGCGAAATGATCTCCAGGGGATTCCACGCACGATTACAGCGATGCTCAAGTGAAGCGATTTTACGGCAAGTCTTATGGATTTGCGCGATACCAATCCACCGTGCGTCGCAGCCCTTCTTCAAATGGAGTCTTCGCCGGATAGTTCAAAAGGGTCCGCGCGCGTGTGATGTCCGCTACGGAGTGGATAATGTCTCCGGCACGACGTGAGGTGCGTCTTTCGATGAAATTTGCCGCAATATTCTTTCCGGTGATGGTGTTGAGTTGTTCCAGCACCGAATTCACGGAAATGCGATTTCCGCAGGCGATATTGAACACTCCGCCGGCAACTCCCTCTGCAGTGCATGCCGCGAGATTTGCATCCACGATGTTGGAAACGAAGACAAAGTCGCGGGTCTGCGTACCATCCCCGTAGATCGTCGGTTGTCGATTCTCCAGAACCATCGGAATGAACTTCGCCATCACTCCACTATAGGGAGACGAAGGATCCTGTCGCGGACCGAACACATTGAAGTAGCGCAGTGCGACAGTCTCCAATCGATACGCCCTCCAGAATGTCTGGCAGTAGATTTCACCGCAAAGCTTCTGAGCGCCATATGGAGACATCGGCTCCGGCATCATGTCTTCGCGTTTGGGCAGGGCGGGATTGTCGCCGTAGACTGCCGCCGAGGAGGCAAACACCACGCGCTTTATTTTTGCATCCCTGGCGGCGACCAGAACGTTGAGCGCGCCCTCCAGGTTGACCCGATTGGTGATCACCGGATCTTCCATGGAATACGGCACGGAAACGATCGCCGCCTGATGAATCACATAATCGGCGCCACGAAACACGTTGGCCAGGCCACTGGTATCGGCGATGTCCATCGGAAAGAGCTGAACGTCCTTAAAGAAGCCCTCGATGTTTTCATGTCGGCCGGATGAAAAATTGTCGACGATTCGAACGGTGTGTTTCTGTCGAACCAGCTCTTCGGCGATGTGGGAACCAATGAAACCGGCGCCGCCGGTCACAACGTATGTTGACAAGAGTCCTCCGCAGGCAAACTGTAAGCCGAGTTCTGTGCTCCTTTTCGCTTGCGCGAATCGAAGTGGCAATCATTCATCTAGGCTTCGGGTCACCCCGAAGCTCGAGCAGCCTACCCGGAAACCTGGACGGGCAGTCCATAGTGCCTTGCGGCACCGCGTTTCCCTATTTGGCCTTGCTCCATGTGGGGTTTGCAAAGCCGATCCGTTGCCGGACCGCTGGTGCGCTCTTACCGCACCTTTTCAACCTTACCTGAGCCTTTCGGCCATCGGCGGTATGTTTTCTGTTGCACTTTCCGTCCCTTACGGGCCCTCGGGTTACGAGGCACAATGCCCTGTGGAGCTCGGACTTTCCTCTCTGGACGTAAGCCCAGGGCGATCACCCGTCTGCCTGCGGAGACCCCCTAGAATACCCACTTACACCCGGATGCGCTCCAACAAACTCTGCAACTCCGCCGGCAGCGGCGAATTGAATTCTAGGGCAAGGCCGGTTTTTGGATGAGTAAATCGCAATTCCGCCGCGTGCAGAAAGTACCGTCCCAGCTCGCCGTACTTTTTTGAAAACTGCTTGTACCGGCTCTCGCCATACACATCATCTCCAACGACAGGATGCCCAATCGCACTCAGATGCACGCGGATCTGATGCGTCCGGCCCGTCATGATCTTCACCTCGAGAAGCGAGAATCCACCGAGTTCTTCCAATACTCGATACGAAGTCAGGGCGGTACGTCCACGCGACGCCTGTGCGGCCATCCGTGTTCGGATCGTTGAGTGTCGGCCGATACTCAGCGTGATGTCCGCCGCCGGTTTCGGCATTTTGCCATGCACCAGCGCAATGTAGGTCTTGTGCACTTGCCGTTCCTGAAATGCTCGGCTCAGGCGAGAGTGCGTCCAGTCGTCCTTCGCCACAATCAGCAATCCGGAAGTCCACTTATCCAGACGGTGAACGATGCCGGGGCGCGGGCCTTCCGATCCGGAGAGTTTTTGAAAATGGAACAACAGTCCGTGAACGACGGTGCTCGCTCCTGTGGCCGCTCCAGGATGAACAACCAGGCCAGCCGGTTTTTCGATGACCGCAAGCTCATCATCCTCGTAGTGGATTTGAATCGGAATGAAACGCGCTTCAAGCGAAAGTGGCTGTGGCGGCTTCAGCTCAACCTGAATGGTTTCACTGCCGCGAATCCGGTAACCGTCCTTTTCGCTTTTCCCGTTGATGAGTATGGATCCGGATTTGTTCAGAGCCTGGACCTGCGACCGCGTGATCCGTTCCAGACGATCTGTCAGAAACACGTCCAGGCGGAGGCCGCGATCCTCACGCCCGGCTTGGAGTTTCATTCCGGAACATCTCCCAGGCCAGAAGAACCACGCCGATGGATATCGCCGAGTCGGCAACGTTGAAAGAAGGCCAGTAGAAACCTCGCGCATGCAATTCCAGAAAATCGATCACATAGCCATAATTTATACGGTCGTAAAGGTTACCCAGAGCCCCGGCAAGAATTAAACCCAGCGCACCCTGTAACAATCGATTGTGTGGAGAGTTCTTGAAACTGAACGCTATGACCACCACCGCGGCAATTGCAGCGATGAGGCAGAGCAGGAATACTTTGGCTGGAGAGCTGAACGCGGAAAGAATTCCGAAGGCAACTCCCGTGTTTTGAACATACGTAATGTTAAACGCCCCGTCTATTATCGAAACTGGCTGGCCCAGTTCAAAATGGGAGCGGATGGCAGCCTTGGAAATCCGGTCGATCAACAAAATTAAAAAGACGAGTAAAAGATACGGCATCCGAGGCCACATGTTAGATTGCATACCTCAGGATTATATCCACACTATATGGTATTCTCCGGAGAGCAATTCAGCGGACGTCGACTTGGAGCGAAATTATGAATACCAACGACTCTAATGAGCAAGGCATCTTCACAACCGGAACGAAAATTTCCGATTCGAGCGCCTGGTTCCTTTCGCTGATCCGGCAATTTCGGGAATACCGCGCAGAACGTAAAAACCCAACACCTCGTGCGGAGATCACCGCCGAGAGCGACCCCAGCGCACTGGATAAACTCGTCGATCCTCCGTCCCAGATCGCGTCGCTTTTTTCGACACTGAAAGTAATCATTCACGACACGTTCCATCCGCGTCATATCGAGATGACTGCGACGCCGGTGGAAGTTCAGGACATCTGGTCGAAAAGGGAAAATCATATTCCGGGACTGTTGTCGCTCCTGGCTCACGTCGGAGTCGTCACGGTGTTGATCGTAGTCTCTGTCATGAATCTCAAGCCGAAAATTGGTGTGGAGACAGCCACCTTGCTGATGGAACCGATTCAGGTGTCCCTGCCCCCGTCCAAGGCCGTATCCCACGGCGGCGGCGGCGGTGGAACCAAGTCGCCGAAACCCGTGTCCAAAGGCCAACTGCCCAAAGCAGCGGATAAGCAGTTTGTTCCCCCGACTCCCGTTGTCGTCAATATGGCTCCCGAGTTGGCAGTCGAGCCCACCATTGTCGCACCCCAACTTGCGAATCTTCCGAGACTGAGCAACCTTATTCCGATCGGTGATCCCAAGGGATTGTCCGGCCCACCCTCTGCGGGACCGGGAACCGGCGGCGGAATGGGAACTGGAGATGGCCATGGGTTTGGCGAAGGAAATGGGGCTGGGCTGGGTCCGGGACGTGGCGGCGGCACCGGCGGTGGAGTCTACCAGGTTGGCGGTGCAGGTGGCGTCGCGAATCCGGTCTGCCCCTTTACCCCTGAACCCAATTATTCCGACGATGCGCGCAAGGCGCACATACAAGGCACCGTAGTCCTGGAGGCCATCATTCAAAAGGATGGCTCTGTCGAGTCGAATAAGGTACTGCAAGGCCTTGGATACGGACTGGACGAGGAAGCCAGAAAAGTATTGAGACAGTGGAAGTGCACTCCATCCAAGGTGAACGGCCAGCCAGTCGCCGTTCAACTCAAGATCCAGATTAATTTCCGCCTCTACTAATTCCGCTTGTTGCGCGAAGCGCATCCGAATAGCTGTAGGTGCGGTCGATGAGCGGAGCGAATGCCAGCCCGACAGGGCGCAGCCATCAGGAAATGACCGCACACAATCCTGATTCAAGGTTTGATTTTGCCCGATGGTTATTGCGCGGTCATAGACCGCGCCTTCTATGAGGTCCTTGGTAGTCAACCCCCAAGTTTTAAGAACATGGGGAGCGCGAGCTCCCCATAACTG